>OKSA01000529.1_pt1 | contig 37239 bp, 30 predicted proteins | sample 1601181 | NCBI WGS metagenome assembly OKSA01 (sample SAMEA3541538, study PRJEB24748) | human gut metagenome | biome: human gut; feature: human-associated habitat; material: faeces | place: China | collected 2012
TACGGCTTCCTTTACAGCAGGAACTGCATACTGCTCAAAATAGTTATCTTCTTTCGACGGAACATCTACAAAAACATCGGTTTCCTGGTGTGCTCCGTTGGTATCCAGAAATGCTCTGGACAGGTTTACAATGCTCTTGCCGCGCCAGTTTAAAACCAGACGGGGTTCTTTGGTTACAACCGCAACCGGAACTGCCTCCAGGTTCTCTTCTGCCGCATAGCCTAAGAAGGTATCAACGTCTTTCGGAGAAACAACAACTGCCATTCTCTCCTGAGATTCGGAGATTGCAAGCTCTGTGCCATCCAGACCGGCATACTTCTTGGGAACCTTATCCAGATCAACGGTCAGGCCATCTGCCAGCTCGCCGATAGCAACAGAAACGCCGCCTGCGCCGAAGTCGTTACACTTTTTAATCAGACGGGAAACTTCTTCTCTGCGGAACAGTCTCTGAATCTTTCTTTCGGTCGGGGCGTTACCCTTCTGCACCTCAGCACCGCAGGTTTCGATACTCTTTTCCGTATGCACCTTGGAGGAACCGGTTGCGCCGCCGCAGCCATCGCGTCCGGTACGTCCGCCCAGCAGGATGATGATATCGTCCGGATCGGAATTTTCACGGATGACGTTGCGTCTCGGAGCCGCACCCATAACCGCGCCGATCTCCATACGCTTTGCAACATAATCGGGATGATAAATTTCTTTTACATAACCGGTCGCAAGGCCGATCTGGTTGCCGTAGGAAGAGTAACCGGATGCTGCGCCCCGCACCAGCTTTTTCTGGGAAAGCTTTCCCTTTAAGGTGTCCGCAACCGGAACGGTAGGATCCGCTGCACCGGTCACGCGCATTGCCTGATATACATAACCTCTGCCGGAGAGCGGGTCGCGGATTGCGCCGCCCAGACAGGTTGCCGCACCGCCGAAGGGTTCGATTTCGGTCGGGTGGTTGTGGGTTTCATTTTTGAAAAATACGAGCCATTCCTCGGTGACAGGACCATCGCCGTAGTCCATTTCAACGGGAACAATAACGGAACAGGCGTTGATTTCATCGGACTGCTCCATATCCTCCAGCTTGCCCTCTTTTTTGAGCTTACGCATCGCCATCAGTGCAAGATCCATCAGGCAGACAAACTTATCTTCTCTTCCTTTGAAAATCTCACTGTGGTCAGCGATATACTGTTTATAAGTTGCTTCCATCGGCTCTCTGTAATCACCATCGCCGAACGAAACATCTGTAAGTTCTGTCGAGAATGTTGTATGACGGCAGTGATCTGACCAGTAGGTATCCAGAACACGGATCTCTGTCATAGAAGGATCTCTGTCTTCTTCTGACGCAAAATAATTCTGGATATGCTGGAAATCCTTAAATGTCATGGCAAGTCCGAGAGAATCGTATAATTCTTTCAGTTTGCTTTCTTCCATATCTTTAAATCCGTCAAAGATTTTTACATCTGCCGGCTCATCGAATACAGTAACCAGTGTCTCCGGTTTTTCTTCCTGTGCTTCTCTGGAATCTACAGGGTTAATACAATGCTCTTTAATTGCTTCGAATTCTTCATCCGAAACAGTTCCGTTTCCACCATGGATCACGTAAGTAGTCGCAGTACGGATTACCGGCTGCTCGTCTTCTTTGATAAACTGAATACACTGCACAGCGGAATCTGCTCTCTGGTCAAACTGTCCCGGAAGAAATTCCACGGAAAAGATTCTGCTTCCTTCTTCTCCCTGAAATTCTTCTTTATATAATGTATCTACAGGTGGTTCAGAAAAGATGCCGTTACATGCTTTCTCAAATGTCTCTTCCGATACGTTTTCCACATCGTAACGGATCAGTACACGGACGCTGTCTACGTCTTTGATTCCAAGATAGCTTCGGATCTCGGTCTTAAGTTCCTTTGCCTGTACATCAAATCCTGATTTTTTCTCCACGTACACTCTTTTTACATTGCTCATAAGTAATCCTCCACAAATGAATTTTTACACATTTTCTATTGTTAGTATAACACAACAATCATTATTTAATACAATTAATATATCTAAACACTTTTATAATTCACACTTATTAATCAACTTTTTTCTCTTCCTTTTTGCAATTATTTTTTCCAAAAAACAATACAATCCATATCAGAAGCAGCACTCCACCAAACACTTCACTGATGCGGATCACCATATCCAAAAAGAATCCTTCCGGAAGCATCCGTATCATATAATCCGTCTCCGGGTCGAATACCCACAGATTATTGGTAAAAAACAGCTTATGAAAAATCGTAAAACACGTTGTAAAATCTACACGGAATGCAATCCCCAGCAGTACGCCTATGACCAGCCAGGCACTCAGTGCGATCGAATATGTTCTGAAATACAGTCTCTTCCAGTCTTCTTCCCGTTTTCTCAGTACCGCCAGTATAACTGCTGCCACAGCCAGACAGATTACTCCGACTTTCATTCCTCCCAGGAACAGATTCCTGACATCACGCATATGCAGCCGGTCTCTTTCATTAAAGAAATCCTGCTCTCTTCCTTCCACTGTCGTCACAACCGACAGCTCCTCCTCTTTCCCGATCAGATAATTCATCATATGTTCTGTCACATACATGACATGGTCTATGCTCATATCCAGATCTTCCGTCACTTCATAGCGTTGATATTCTTTTTTATAAAACCTGTAATTACTGTCTCCATATACGGCCAGCCATATACTAAATATCAGTGCTGCCATCACTGCACACATCATGGCCATAACAGATATGATCGTTGTTAGCTTCTTCAAGTCTTTTTCCTCCTGCTTTTCATTATTATAACACTTCTATTTATAAATACGGTTGTAATTTTCTTTCATTTCACTTATAATACAGTTAAGATTCATTAGGAGGACTTATCATGGATATTAACTATGAATTATATAAAGTATTTTACTATGTAGCTTCCACCTTAAGCTTTTCGGAAGCCTCCAAGCAATTGTTCATCTCACAGTCGGCTGTCAGCCAGTCCATCAAGGCACTGGAGAAGAAGCTGGATCAGACCTTATTCATCCGGAGTACCAAGAAAGTCCGTCTTACTACCGAAGGCGAGATCCTTCTACGCCACATCGAACCGGCGATCAGCCTGATCAAGCGCGGCGAAAGCCAGCTCCTCGATGTCGGCGCACGCGGAGGACAGCTTCATATCGGAGCCAGTGACACGATCTGCCGTTATTTTCTGGTACCTTATCTGGAACGTTTCCACCGGGAATTTCCCGGAGCGCATATCAAAGTTACCAATGCGACATCCATTCGCTGTGTAGAACTCCTTGAGACCGGACAGGTGGATCTGATCGTTGTCAATTCACCGAATGCTTATCTCGGGAATGTTCCGAATGTAAAAAAAATCAAAGATTTTCAAGATGTATTTATCGCAGACAAGGCATTTGAGGAATTAAAAGGAAAGAAGCTCTCTTTCAAAGAACTTCTGAACTATCCGATCCTTATGCTGGACAGAAAAAGTACGACCAGTGAATATCTGCACAATCTGTTTCTTCAGAACCAGCTGGATCTGGTTCCGGAGATTGAACTCAGCAGTAATGATCTTCTCATTGATCTTGCCCGCATCGGACTTGGAATTGCATTTATTCCGGATTTCTGCCTTTCCCAGACCTCCGATTCGGATTCGCTTTTCATTGTCGAGACAAAAGAAGTACTTCCGGAAAGGGAGCTTGTCATCGCATATAACGAGAAAGTCCCGATATCCAAAGCCGCGCAGGAATTTTTATCTTATTTTTAATACATCTTTCGGATGCATGACGGGAAATACCATAGGAGCATATGTTCCTCATGGTATTTTTCTTTTTCATGCTGCTTATTTCATATCTGTCTGTTCTTCCGCCTTCCAGAATTTTGCAATCTTTTCTTCAATATTTTCACTATTACAGATTTGGAAATCATTCCACTCCCTCGGGAACACCTCCTGGCACTGTCTGTCCATAAACCGGTCATCCAACAGTGTGATCACACCTCTGTCCTGATCGGTCCGGATAACTCTTCCTGCGGACTGTAACACCTTATTCATCCCCGGATACAGGTAAGCATAATCGAATCCGTTCAGATTCTTCCGGTCGAAATAATACTTTAAAAGTTCCCGTTCCAGGCACACTTGCGGAAGTCCTGTCCCGATGATCATTGCCCCGATCAGTTTATCTTCCGTCAGATCAATTCCTTCTGAAAAGACACCACCCATCACACAGAAACCGATCAGACTGTGTGCTCTTTCCTGTTCGAATTTTTTCAGGAATTCTTCCCGTTCCTGCTCCGTCATATACTGGGACTGTACTACAACTTCCATCTGTTCCTGCGGCAATTCCATGAATACTTCCCAGACTTTTTCCAGGAATCGATAAGACGGGAAAAAGGCAAGATAATTTCCTGTTCTTCCTTTTATCACATGCATCACATATTCTGCATACTTCCGGTACATCTCCGGTCCTCGCCTGGTATACTTTGTGCTGACATCATTTCCCAGAAGCAATAATCTTTTACCTGGTTCAAATGGAGATTCTGCATAGACCGCATAGTCTTCCTTCGTTGTAGATAACAGTTTTTTATAATAATTGATTGGAAGAAACGTTGCCGAAAATAATATCGTACTGTTCCCTTTTCCCATATATTCCTGCAGACATCCTGCCGGATTGACACAGAACAGATGCAGATAAAACTTTCCTTCTTCACTAAGTTCTGAATAGATTAGATAATTATCATCCTGCCGGTCATGAATATATATGAAATTACGAATACCAAAGTAAAACTCCAGCACCTCTTTCCGTATCACTTCATCTTTACACTCTTCTATAAACTCTTCCAGCTTCGTCATCAAAGACAGAAGCTTAATATACACATGTGACACACTGTTCAGTATCTGGCAGCCATCACATTCTCTTTTCAATTCCAGAAGCTGCTTATTGCAGCTCTCCAACGCCGAGACAAGTTTCGGTTCCCCGTATTTTACCAGCTTTTTGATCTTCAGAAAATCCTCCTTGCAAATACTGCTGCTGTACATCGTCCTGCCGCGTTCCACCAGATTGTGTGCCTCATCGATCAGAAACAGGTATTCTCCTTTGACGCCGTCTCCGAAAAAGCGTTTCAGATGTGCATTTGGATCAAAAACATAATTATAATCACATATAACTGCGTCTACCCACTGCGATACATCCAGTGCCATTTCAAACGGACATACCTTCCATTTTCTTGCCTGTTCTTCCAACACCTCCCGGCTCATCTCGTCTGTCGATGTGAGTAATTCATAAACAGCATCATTTACACGGTCAAAATGCCCTTTTGCATATGGACACACATCCGGATTACAGATGGTTTCTTCACAGAAACAGATTTTTTCTTTTGCCGTCAATGTGATAACTTTCATCTTCAGATCCTGTTCTCTCAGAATCGCAAACGCCTGACTTGCCACCGTTCTGGTAATCGTCCTGGCCGTCAGATAAAAAATCTTTTCTCCCAGTTCTTCCCCGACTGCTTTCACCGCCGGAAATACGGCAGCCATCGTCTTGCCGACTCCGGTCGGTGCCTGGATGAATAGTTTCTTTTTTCTTAAAATGGTTCGATATACCGACTCAACCAGCCTCTTCTGTCCATCTCTGTATTCAAATGGAAATTCCACGGTTTTAATTGAAGCATTTCTCCTGGCTCTCCATTTCATCTGGTATCTTGCCCATTTTTCATATTCTGACACCAGATCTTCGAACCATTTCTTAAGTTCTGCCCGGGTATATATCTCCTGGAATCTCCGGATCTCTTCGGTATCCAGATTACAATACGTCATCTGTACTCCGATCTCTTCCAGATTATTTTGTTCTGCATAAATATATGCATAGCATTTTGCCTGTGCCAGATGTAAAAGCTGCGGCTCTTCCAGACGTTTCAGATCTTTAAATACACCTTTGATCTCGTCGATCACCACACGCTTCGGAAGTTCTATGATTCCGTCCGCTCTTCCTTCCACACTCAGGATAAATCCATCGCATGGTATCTGATATCTTAACGGAATTTCTGCACGGTACTCCGCCCCCTGCTGTCTCTGGATTTTCCGATGTATGCGGCTGCCCTGCTGCATGGCATCCTTATCTGCCCCTCCGGTCCGGTTGTCAATATCTCCATGTCTTAATATAAATTCCACCAGATTCCGCACCGAAATGCGGATACACGGCTGTTCTGGATTCATGATCTGCTTTCCCCCAATCGTTCTTCATACATCGGTCGAATCGCTCCCGTCATCCCTGCGATCACATCGATCACCGTCATGACATCTCCGCTCCGGTTCTTCTGGTAAGCATGATAGCTCCCCTGGATACAATAGCTGAGCATCACATTCATTGCTGTATCTTCTTTCAATTCCGGGTATTTTTCAAAGATCATCTGCTTAATGCTCCGCTCAATACTATCCGCAAAATGATTCGCCTGACTGCCGGAAAACAAAATTGCCGTCAGGGAATTCTGAGATACATAAGCCATCAGAAGTTCCCGTGCAAACTCTGCCGGATACTCCAGCAGATATTCCGGATGCTGGATACTGTTCGTAATCGACTGTACCACTTCTTCTTCCATCGCATCTGACAAATCATAGATATCTTTATAATGCGCATAAAAGGTAGACTTATTGATTCTTGCACTTTCACATAGTTCTTTTACTGTTATCTTTTCCAGAGATTTTCTGGAACGCAATTCGATAAATGCATTCTTGATCCCCCGCTCTGTTTTCTCAATTCTAAGATCCATCTTACCTCCCATTTTCCCAACACTTTCTCATATTTGTCGGTTATCCATCCTTTCGTCGGTTTTGTCGGTGGATACCACCTTGCATTTTTCTTATAATATAATTATAAATCAAAAAAGCAACTACTGTCCATTATCTTTTCGACAGTTGATCTTTTACGTTGTATTTTCACGGAGGTTAATATGGATTTTTACGGATTTTACACAGGAAAAATATTCGACGCTTATGAATTTCTCGGCGCACACCCGGACAAAGACGGAACCACATTCCGTACCTTTGCACCTGCCGCATCACGCATTACAGTCATTGGGGAATTTAACGACTGGCAGGAATGGGAACTGAACAAAACTTATGACGGCAATTTTTGGGAATGCTATGCCAAAGGTGCAAAGCCGGGCATGATGTACAAGTACCGCATCTACAGACAGGACGGAAACTGTGTAGAGCACTGCGATCCTTACGGCTTCGGCATGGAACTACGCCCGGCCTTTGCTTCCATCATCCGCGATCTGTCCCACTATAAATTCAAAGACAGCAAATGGATGCAGAAACGTTCGGTATGCAAGGACAAGCCGCTGAACATCTATGAACTGCATTTCGGATCATTTAAGAAGCCTTCTGAAAAGGCAGACGACTGGTACACTTATGTAGAAATGATCGACATCCTGATCCCTTATCTTAAGGAAAATGATTATAACTATATCGAGATCATGCCGCTCAGCGAACACCCGTGTGACGAATCCTGGGGATATCAGAATACTGGATTCTTCAGCCCGACATCACGCTATGGAACTGCCGAAGAACTGATGAAATTCATTGATGCCTGCCACAAGAACGACATCGGTGTGATCATGGATTTCGTGCCGGTACATTTTGCCGTTGATCACTATGCACTGGCCGATTATGACGGAACTTCACTTTATGAATATCCACATCAGGATGTTGGTGTCAGCGAATGGGGAAGCTGCAACTTCATGCATTCCAGAGGCGAGGTTCGAAGCTTCCTGCAGTCTGCTGCGAACTACTGGTTAAGCGTATATCATGTGGACGGAATCCGTATGGATGCAATCAGCCGTATCATTTACTGGCAGGGTGAACCGGCAAGAGGTGTCAACAATAATGCAGTAGACTTTATTCGTGAAATGAACCGCGGATTAAAAACACTGCACCCGACAGTTATGCTCTCTGCCGAGGATTCTACTTCTTTCGAAGGCGTAACAAAACCTGCTGATCAGGGCGGACTTGGATTCGATTACAAATGGGATATGGGCTGGATGAACGATACACTTGACTACTTCCGCACCGCACCGGAATACAGAAGCCGCGATTATCACAAGCTTACGTTCTCCATGATGTACTATTATAACGATGATTTCCTTCTTCCGCTTTCACATGACGAGGTGGTCCACGGAAAGGCAACCATCGCCCAGAAAATGCATGGAGAATACGAAGAGAAATTCCCACAGGCACGTGCCTTCTATATGTACATGTATGCACATCCTGGAAAGAAATTAAACTTCATGGGGAATGAGATCGGACAGCTCCGTGAATGGGATGAAAAACGTGAACAGGACTGGGATATCCTGAAGTATCCGATACACGATACCTTCCACCACTTCATGCGGGAACTGAATCATCTGTATATGACGACTCCTGCTCTTTCTGCCAAAGATTATGAGAATGCAGGATTCCAGTGGTTGGACTGCCATCAGGAAGAGTGCTGTATCTATGCGTTCGAAAGAACAGATGGAAAAGATCGTATCGTTGCTGTCTTTAATTTCTCGGATGAGGATCAGAAAGGATATGAGCTTCCAATAAAGGATGCAAAAGAACTGGAGGTAATCCTTGCAAGTGATGATGTAGCATTTGGGGGAGGTAAGAAGTATACGAAGAAGAAAGTGAAGGTTACGGATGGGAAAGCTGTGCTGGATCTTTCGGCTTATTCTGCGGTGTATTTCTTAATACATGATGCATTTTAATACTCTTATAATTTTATACTGCAAATCGTAACAAAAAGGGATTCTGATCTCAAATACACATTGTCCTGAATCCCTTCTTTATCCTATATTATTCACGGCACAGCCGTGAAAGTGGCTGACAGCCCCATAGTTACTGTATTTTAGCTGAATATTGCTTTTCACCTATCAAGTGAATGAAAAAAGGGCATTCATTTGTGGTAAAATTAAGGTGTCGAATCTTAAAAAATAACCCAAAGGAGCCCTTTATGAGTATTGTAAACACCTTAGCCTTAGAAAGCAATAGACAGATTAAAATAAATTTTGATGGAGGAGATTGATCCTCCGATGCAGGTCTGCTTCGAATGAATTCTATGAGGCACTTTCAAATATCGGCAAGCCGAATGTACAGCTGGAATAGCAACTATTAACGAACCGCTCTTTCTTTACTCAATACCTTCTCCACAACTTCCAACGGTACTTTTAAGATTTGTGAAATTTGTACCTTATCCTTAATACTTTCATATGCATTTTCTATCATCTGCGATGTCATTTGCTGTGTCACTTGTTCTGTTACCTGTTCTGTTACCTGTTTTTCAAACTCCTGAAACTCATCTTCCATCAATTCTCTTAATGCATCACACATATTTTCTTTCACCTCCATCATCGCTTTCCAGTTTGCTCTGGTTATTACATCCATTGCAGCCTGATATAAGTTTGAATGTTTTTTTCCCTCATAAGTTTTTAATAGAAACTCTATTTCCCGTTTCCCTTTCACATCCTTCCTCAAACTCTGTAACCACAGATTTTCCTCCGGATTTAATTCCTTGGTAATCAACAATTGGATAGGAAATTCATCGCCTGTTATATAATATATTCCTGCTCCTTCTTTATGAATCTTCAAATCTCGATACTTCTGTAAATGCTGGATCATTGTTCTCGGATAATGATTGCATATAAACGTAATCGTTACTTCCTGCGGTTGAATTTCAAAAACATTTTCTGTATCAGCCTGATAAAAGCAGCTATAACCGTATACTTTATAAAAATCATTGATCGTAAGATAATCATCCGGACTTTTATATTTTATTATGTTATATTTTCTAAATATTTTTCCTATGTTTTTCTGAACTTTCTCGTTATCTTTTACTTTTATGATAAGCTCATCAATTTGCATCGGTTTCTTTGACAGCAAATGTTCCGGCTCAAACGACAGTTTTTCCCATTCATTTTCAAATTCAATCTGTATCGATGCCTGAAATGCCGGGTGCCATTCTATTCTTTTTGTAGTTTCTTGCATCCAGTTCTCCTTTCATTATAAATTTACATGTTACTTTTTGCAATTACAATTCGAGTTTTATGATAATCTATAAGTTAATTTATATAGATCAACTACTTTCTTCACTATTGTTTACATTTCGGGTATCTGTTTCAGAATATGAAACCATTACCGACAAGCCTTTGGCTTTTAGATTTCTTAAGAGAATAGATTACTCTCTAGATATAGTATACTTTAACACATTTGAATACATAAGTAAATAAAAAGCGTAGTATTTTGTCACAATCTTTTCACGAAGATTTTCATCAAAATACTACGCCTTTTATTCCTTCACACAATACTATCTTCTTCTCGGCACCACATGAATCGCTCCGCCTTCCAGCTCTTCTAATGCTTCCCCGATTCCTTCATTATAAGTCGGATGAGACCGCATTCCCTTAAGCATCTGTTCTACAGTCAGCCCATTTGTAATTGCAGTCACAAATTCTCCGATCATATCCGTTGCTCTGGCACACATCATCTGCGCTCCCAGGATCTTGTCGGTTGCTTCATCTGCTACGACTTTGATAAAGCCCCGTTCTTCCTGCGTAATGATAGATTTTCCATTTGCACTCATGATGAACTTGCCGCATTTTACAGCAATTCCATTTTCTTTTGCCTGATCTTCTGTCATTCCTGCAGATGCGATCTCCGGATCTGTATAGACACATCCCGGAACAATACTCAGATCTATGGATGGTTCTTTTCCGGCAAGTTTTTCTGCTACCACGATTCCCTGGGCACTTGCCGCATGTGCAAGCTGTACACCAAAGATCAGATCACCGATTGCATAGACACCCGGGATGCTGGATTCAAAGTTCGCATTCACCAGCACACGGCCGCGCTCCATATCTGGTTTTACATTTTCCCCAAACAGACCATCCGTATTCGGGCAACGTCCTACTGCACACAAAACGTAATCTGCCGTTACTTCCTGTTCCTGATCCTTCTCTATATAGTGACAGGTACAGGTTCCGTCTTCTGTTGTTACCCCCTGTACTGCAGCCGAAGTATGAATATCAATACCTCTCTTTTTCAAGATCATCTTCAGATTCTGACTGATCTCTTTATCCATATTCGGTACTAACTTTGGCATTGCTTCCAGGATTGTAATCTTGCATCCAAGGTTCGCATATACTGTGGCAAATTCCACACTGATAACACCGCCTCCGATAATGATCAGACTCTTCGGAGCTTCTTTCATCGCAAAGAGTGCATCACTGGTCAGGACTCTTTCACTATCCATTCCTGGAATTGGAAGTATGAATGGTTTGGAACCGCTGGCAAGGATAATATTTTCCCCTTCTAGCACAACATCTTCCTGTTCTTTCCTGATCCGCACTTTCTTTTCTTCCAGAAGCGTACCTTTTCCATCGTATACGTCTACGCCATTTGCTTTCAGAAGCTGCTCGACTCCCTGCACCAGTTTGTCCGTTGTTTCTTCTTTATAAGCAACAATTTTTCCGTAATCATATGTTACATCCGAAGCTGATATTCCGAACCGTTCTGCCTCCTGCATTTCTCTGTATAACGAAGACGCATGGATCATTGCTTTTGCCGGAATACATCCACGGTTCAGACAGGTTCCACCGGCTCTTCGTTCTTCTATAATCGCCGTCTTAAGCCCGAGCTTTGCAGCTTTGATCGCAGCCACATATCCCCCCGGTCCGGCACCGATTACCACAACATCATATTTTCCGCTCATTTCATTTTCCTCCTGTAAAATCTGTGATCTTTACAAGGTTTTCTTATCATTTCTATAAATCTGTTTCCTGAATCCAGGCAATCACATCATTCATCATATTTTCGACATTCTCATCCTTCGACCAGAATAATCCAAGCTGCACACACATGGTTTCTTTTCGGTATTTGATTCCTTTTAAAAATTTTGGAATTGCCTCCGCCAGTTCAATGTTCAGCGCATCGGAATAGACTTCCACATCCTTAATCTTTCCTGCATCTACCTGAAACTGCATAGTAATCCCGCCCCATGCAAATCTGTGACTCATCTCGTACTGGAAGTCCAGTTTTCTTCCATACAGCCATTTCCAGGATGAAAAATGTGCCTTCTTTTCTTCAACCTCATCTGCATCCAGATCTTGCATCTTCTTTTCTTCCGATTTGAGATTATAAACCTCTTCAAAAGATTCGCGAAGTGCCTTCTTTAACTCTTCCAGTGTCAGCTCCGGAAGATATTCCCTCAGATTTGTCACTCTGGATTTTACAGAATCCACACCTTTGGATTTCAACTTATCTTTGGATACGGTCAGATATCGGGACAGTATTTCCTTGTTTACATCTACCATAATGGTCCCGTGATGATAGCAGTGTTTTTCCTGCTCATAAAATGCATTACCGGAGAATTTCTTTCCATCGATCAGGATGTCGTTTCTTCCGGATTTCTCTGCTTTCAATCCCAACCGTCCCATTGCATTTATGATTACCTGTAACTGTTTTTCCAGACTATATTCATCTTTATTTACCAAAAATGTAAAGTTCAGATTTCCCAGATCATGATAGACTGCTCCGCCACCGGAAAGTCTTCTCGCAAGATGACCATTCTCTTCTTCTAATTTTGTAACTTTACATTCTTTCCATGCGTTCTGGTTACGCCCGATTACAACAGTATTCTGATTCTGCCAGAGATACAAAATACACTCTTTATCCTCACAGTGGAGGAGTAAATACTCCTCCACTGCAAGATTCTTATATGGGTTCACCTGATCGCTTTCTATATATGTAAGCTTTGTGACCATAGCTGTTCCTCTCTTCACTTTTCCTTAAAACGCATACCTCAGATGTGGATGCCTTGCCGCATTGACCTCATCCAGTCTTGTAACCGGAGTTGTCACAGGTGCCTGATGTAACTTTTCAGGATCTGTCTCTGCCAGTTCATATAATTTGCGGAATACTGCGATTGCATCGTCCAGTGTTTCTTTCGATTCTGTCTCTGTCGGTTCAACCATCAGTGCTTCATCCACGATCAGCGGGAAGTACATTGTAGGTGGATGAATACCGTCGTCCAAGAGACCTTTCGCAATATCCATTGCTGAAATACCTGTATTCTTTTTCAGATCTGCAAGGCTCATAACAAATTCATGCATGCATATCTCATCATATGCCATCGGATACAGATCTTTTAACTTATTCATCATATAGTTGGCATTCAGTACTGCATTCTGACTTGCCTCCGGAATACCTTCTCTTCCGAGTGTTTTGATATAAGTCAGTGCTTTTACCACTACAAGGAAGTTACCGTAGAAGCTCTTCATCTCACCGATACTGTTTTCCGGTTTCTCCAGATGTAATGTTTCTTCCCCTTCCACCAGATATGATGGCAGGAAATCAGACAACATTTCCTTACATCCAACCGGGCCGCTTCCCGGACCACCACCGCCGTGTGGCGTGGAGAATGTCTTATGAAGATTCAGATGAATCACATCAAATCCCATATCTCCTGGGCGTACCGTACCCATAACTGCATTTAAGTTCGCCCCGTCATAATAGCAAAGACCGCCGCATTCATGAATGATATTCGTAATTTCCAGAATATTCTTATCAAAGAGACCAACTGTGTTCGGATTGGTAAGCATCAATCCTGCCACATCATCTCCTGCTGCCTCTCTTAATTTTTCAATATCTACACCTCCATCCGGTGCGGACGGAATACTTACAACTTTATATCCGGCCATTGCCGCACTTGCCGGATTCGTTCCATGTGCAGAATCCGGTACCAGGATCTTCGTTCTCTTCTCATCATTTCTGCTCTCATGATAAGCTTTGATCAGAAGAAGTCCCGTAAATTCACCATGTGCTCCTGCTGCTGGCTGTAACGTCATACGGTCCATTCCCGTGATCTCACAAAGGGAATTCTCAATCTCCCCAATAACTTCCAGACATCCCTGTACGGTATGCTCCGGCTGTAGCGGGTGGATTTCTGTAAATCCAGGCAGTGAAGCCATATCTTCATTGATCTTCGGATTATACTTCATCGTACATGATCCAAGTGGATAAAACCCGTCATTCACTCCATGTGATTTCTTAGCAAGTTCTGTATAATGTCTGCTCAGTTCTCCTTCTGAAAGTTCAGGAAGATGAAGCGGCAACTCTCTTTTATCTTTTTCCTCAGGTAAATAAATCTCTACATCCGATGCCGGTAACAGATCACATCCTCTTCCCGGTCTGCTTTTTTCAAATACTAACATGCCGGCACCTCCTTTAAGATCCGGATCACCTGATCCATCTCTTCTTTTGTATTAACTTCCGTACAGCACCACAGAATATGATGCTCATCCAGTGGATATCCGCCAAGGATTCCCTTGTCTTCAAGTGCCTTTAATATCTGTTCTGCCGGTATTGCAGATTCTGTCACAAATTCATGGAAGAATTCTGCCTTGTTACATATCTTATATCCTATTTTTTGCAGCTCTTCCGCAAGGTAATGTGCCTTGGAAGTACAAAGTACCGCAGCCTGTCTGACACCTTCATTTCCCATTGTTGCAAGATAGACTCCGACTGCCAGTGCACAAAGTGCCTGGTTCGAACAGATATTGCTGGATGCTTTTTCTCTCCGGATATGCTGTTCTCTTGCCTGAAGCGTCAATACATATCCGGTCTTTCCGTTATGATCGACTGTCTCACCAACAATTCTTCCAGGAAGTTTTCTCATCATTGCTTCCTTACTTGCCATGAATCCGAGATAAGGACCTCCGAATCCAAGTGAAAGCCCAAGCGGCTGTCCTTCACCAACTGCCACATCTGCTCCATATTCTGCAGGAGTCTTTATCAATCCAAGTGAAATCGGGTTCACACCCATCACATATTTTGCTCCTGCACCGTGTACGATCTCACCGATCTCTTCTGCATCTTCCAGATTACCGTAATAATTCGGATGCTGGATATATACGCATGCAGTCTGTGCATCGATGTGTTCCTTTAAATATTCTTTATCCGTCAGTCCGTCTTTTTCCGGAATAACTTCCAGTTCCATTCCGTTTCCAAAGCAGTAGGTCTCTACCACTTCCAGTACATATGGCGGAACAGTTCCTGATATCAACGCTTTATGTTTCTTTCTTTCCTGACACATTGCAACACCTTCTGCCGCTGCAGTTGCACCGTCATATACAGAGGCATTGGATACATCCATTCCGGTCAGATCACAGATCATCGTCTGATATTCGAAGATTGACTGTAAGATTCCCTGACTGATCTCTGCCTGATATGGCGTATATGCTGTCAGCAGATTTTCTTTGGATGTCACATTTTTTACCATGGCCGGGATAAAATGTCTATAAGCTCCGGCTCCGCGGAAGATTGTCCGGAACACCTGGTTCTTTTCTGCAATCTGCTCCATCTCACGCCGCACTTCAAACTCTGACTTTCCATTCGGAATATTCAGTTCCCCTTTTAATTTTACTTCTTCCGGAATATGTGCGAATAAGTCCTCGATGGACGAATAGCCTATTTCCTGAAGCATTTTTTTCCGTTCTTCTAACGTATTCGGTACATAGCTTCCCATCGCTTTTTCACCGCCTTTTTCAATGACTTGGGTTTATTCCTGCTCGCTTTCCACAAATGCTTTGTATTCATCTACAGTTAAAAGTTCTTCCGTTGCTGATACGTCTTTTACTTTGATAAACCATGCTTCATAAGCATCGTCATTGATCAGTTCCGGTGAATCTAAGAGTTCTTCGTTAATCTCCGTTACTTCTCCCGTTACCGGTGAATAGACATCGGATACTGCTTTTACAGATTCTACGTCTCCGAATACTTCTCCTGCTTCTACGGTATCTCCTACTTCCGGAAGATTGACGAACACCAGATCACCAAGTTCTGACTGTGCATAATCTGTCAGTCCTACAACTGCTGTATCTCCGTCTAATGCTATCCATTCGTGTGATTTTGAATATTTTAATTCTTCTTTTAAAATCATGATATTGTTCTCCTTTATATCTTTTTATTATATCTTTTTATTTTTCTCTTTTATAAAACGGAAGTGCAACCACCTCTGCAGCCACTCTTCTTCCACGCACATCTGCTTCTACTGTATCCCCAATTTCTACAGAATCCGCATCAACAAGTGCCATTGCGATCGGATAACCAAGGTATGGACAATGCGTTCCACTCGTTGTGTGACCGATCTTTCTGTCTCCTGCATATACATCCTGATGTTCACGGATAATTCCTCTTCCTGTTACCTTAAGACCGATTCGTTTGATGGATGGAGTCCCCTTCTCCTCTAAAGCTGATTTCCCAATAAAATCATTTTTCGCCATCTTCACTGCGAACTTCAGTCCAGTCTCAAGCGGAGTGATATCATCGTTCATCTCATGTCCATATAATGGCATTGCTGCCTCCATACGGAGCGTGTCTCTTGCGCCCAGTCCGCAAGGAACGAGTCCTTCTTCCTTTCCTGCCTCTAACAATGCATCCCACATTTCTTCTGCTTTCTCACTTGCCAGATACAGTTCTACACCATCTTCACCTGTGTACCCTGTCTTGGAAACGATACATGGAATTCCGACAACTTCAGCATCAAATACTGCGTGATAATATTTCTCCGGAATATTCTCTTCAGAAGTCATCTTCTTAAGGATCTCCATTGCTTTCGGTCCCTGCAGAGCAAGCTGTGTATACTCGGATGATACATCTTTGAATGTTACCTCGCCAAACTGATGGCGTAACATCCACTGATAATCTTTGTCTTTATTTGCTGCGTTTACAACGATAAAGTAGTGTTCATCTGATTTCTTATATACGATCAGATCATCCACTGTCCCGCCGTGTTCATTACACATCGGGCTGTATCTTGCCTGTCCGTCTACCATATTGGTAAAATCATTCGTCAGGATCTGGTTCAGATTCGCCAGAGCATCTTTCCCTTCACACAGTACTTCTCCCATATGTGAGACATCAAAAAGTCCTGCCTGTGTACGTACTGCCATATGTTCTTTGATCACACCTGTTTCATACTGTACCGGAAGAAGATATCCCCCAAATTCTACAATCTTTCCACCGGCTTTCACATGTGCGTCATAAAGTGGAGTCTTTAATTCCATTGCTAACACCTCCTAGTTGTAAAGTGGATACTTGCCACAGATTTCATTTACTGCTTCACGGATCTCATCTGCTTTTGTATCAAAATCTGTAACCGTCATCTTGATGAGTTTTGCGATGGTCTTCATATCTTCTTCTTTCAGACCTCTCGTCGTCACTGCCGGTGTTCCGATACGGATTCCGCTTGTCACGAACGGGCTGGCCGGATCGTTCGGCACGGCATTTTTATTCACTGTGATATAGACTTCATCCAGTCTGTTCTGCAGTTCTTTTCCTGTGATATTCATATTCTGCAGATCTACTAACATCAGATGATTGTCTGTTCCGCCACTTACCAGATTGAATCCTTCATCGATCATTGCCTGTGCAAGTGCTTTCGCATTTTTGATCACCTGCTGCTGATATTCTTTGAATTCCGGTTTTAAAGCTTCTCCGAAACAGATGGCCTTTGCAGCAATAATATGCATCAGCGGTCCTCCCTGTGTTCCAGGGAAAATGGCTTTGTTGATCGCTTTTGCGTATTTCTCTTTACACATGATCATACCGCCTCTCGGCCCTCTGAGTGTCTTATGCGTGGTCGTGGTTACAACATCTGCGTATGGAACCGGACTCTGGTGCAGTCCTGCTGCCACAAGTCCTGCAATGTGTGCCATATCTACAAACAGATATGCTCCTACCTCTTTTGCGATATCTTCAAAGATATCAAACCGGATCTCTCTTGGATATGCAGATGCGCCTGCAACGATCATCTTTGGTTTGCATTCCTGTGCGGTCTTACGGATCTCATCATAATCCAGATATCCGTCGTCGTTCACATTGTATGGTACGAAGTGATATAAGATTCCGGATAAATTCACCGGTGAACCATGTGTCAGATGTCCGCCGTGTGCAAGATTTAATCCCATAACCGTGTCCCCTGGTTCCAGAAGTGCCTGATACACTGCAGTATTGGCATTGGCTCCTGAATGCGGCTGTACACATACATGTTCACATCCGAACAATTCTTTTGCTCTTTCGATTGCCAGATTCTCCAGAATGTCCACATCTTCACATCCGCCGTAATATCTCTTTCCCGGATAACCTTCCGCATATTTATTGGTCGGTACAGTTCCCATTGCCAGCATAACTGCCGGACTTACGATATTTTCAGATGCGATCAGTTCCAGATTTCTTCTCTGTCTGCCAATCTCTAATGAAAGTGCTTCCCCAACTTCTTTGTCACATTCTGTGATGTAATTTGTTACATCTTCGATTCTGTTCATTTGTTTTTACCTCCTTCGGAATCTGCCTGCTTTTCATGCCCATTCCCCATTTTAAGCATTAAAAAAGCAGGCAAAAAATACTTTCTTCTCAAAAGTGTTTTTTGTCTGCCTCTGTCCTTTTACCTGAAAGATTACTTCTTCGGTACAATTCTAATTGTTCTCCAGAGCGTCGTCCGAATTCGTTCCTTTTACCTGAGAGTTTTTGCATGCCCCTTCGGCTCCTATGCTGCGTGCTATCTCCACTTTCTCATTTATGCACTTTGTACATAGGTATCTCACAAATTCATCCATCAACTTTGCAATTAGCATAACAGGTTATCTTCTCTAAGTCAACAGTAAATCCATAAGTTAATTTTTTATCACAAAAATGGTATCTTCTAAAGTTTATTCACTGCTTCCGCAAGATAATCATTGCTTACTTCTGCAAAGTTCTCATTCTCCACTGCCTCTGCAAGACTTGCATCGATCGGCATCTTACCGATGACCGGAACGCCGAGTTCTTCTGCCACTTCGTCGATGTGGCTCTCGCCGAATACGGAGATCTTACGTCCGCAGTCCGGACATTCCAGATAACTGTAGTTCTCCACGATTCCGAGTACCGGGATATCCATCTGTCCTGCCATGTTATAAGCTTTCTTTACGATCATGCGTACCAGATCCTGCGGAGAAGTTACGATCACGATGCCTTCTACCGGAAGGGACTGGAATACGGTAAGCGGTACATCACCGGTTCCCGGCGGCATGTCTACGAAGAGATAATCCAGTTCTCCCCATGCAACATCTGTCCAGAACTGTGTGACAACACCTGAGATGACCGGACCTCTCCAGATAACCGGATCATCTTCTTCCGGAAGTAAAAGGTTGATGGACATGATCTTCGTTCCATCCTTTGCCTCACATGGGAAAATATTTTCTCCATCCCCTTTTGCTTTTTCATGGATTCCATACATCTTCGGAATGGATGGACCTGTGATATCTGCGTCCATGATACCTACAGAAAATCCCTGTTCTCTCATCAGCCTTGCAAGCGATGCGGTAACCATAGATTTTCCAACGCCGCCTTTTCCGCTGACAACTGCAATCACATGGTTGATGTGTGATTTTTTATTTTCCGGTTTGATCAGACTCTGCGGTTTGCTTCCGCATTCACCTGCATGGGAGCAGCCCGCACAATCGGACGGGCTGCAGCCTGTTTTTTGTTCTTCTGCCATTTGTCTTACTCCTCTACAGCCGCAATAAGTTCTACTTCACACAGAACTCCCTTTGGAAGTGTCTTTACTGCAACACAGCTTCTTGCCGGTTTTGATGTAAAGTATTTTCCATATACTTCATTGAATGCTGCAAAGTCACTCATATCTGCAAGGAAGCATGTTGTCTTTAATACCTTGTCAAATGATGTTCCAGCTTCTTTTAAGACCTCTCCTAAGTTCTTACATACCTGCTCTGTCTGTGCTTCAATTGTAGTTGCTTCTACATCATTCACTTCCGGATTGATTGCGATCTGTCCTGCTGTATACAGTACTCCGTTATGTACATATCCCTGTGAGTATGGTCCAAGTGCCTTTGGTGCTTTTTCTGTTGCTACGATTTTCATAATGTTATTTCTCCTTTGCTACTTCATATAATTTCTGTGCGATACACACATCAAATAATCCCATTCCAACCGATTTGAAATATGTTGTCTGACCTTCTTTGATCTCTTTTTCCCCCGATACGAGATATTCATGCATCAGTTTTACCCGGTCTTTTGTAAGTTTTCCACTTGCCAGAGGCTGGCTTAGATCTCCGCTTTCCTCACATGCGTATGGCAGTTCAATGTATACATTGTCCACCAAATCCAGTACTGCATCCGGGATTTCCCTCATCTCCGGCATATAAGAGCCGATCGCAATGATGCATTTCCCTCTCAGAAGTTCTTTGTCATCTGGAAGAACAGGTGTGGTAGAAGGAGTTGTTGTACAGATGATATCACTGTTTCGTACAAGCTCTTCCACTGCTTTACATTGTACTACCTTTACATCTTCCTTATCAATAGCTTTTTTCAGTCTTTCCAGATAATCTGTCAGATCACGGTCACTGTGGTTGAACACATATACGGTATGGATATCTCTTGCCGCACATGCATACACAGCCTGATGGAATCCCTGCATTCCTGCTCCGATGATTCCTACGGTGCGACAGTCTTTTCTTGACAGATGACGGATCCCCACACCGCCGACAGCTCCGGTTCTCCATGCCGTTACCGATTGCCCGTCCATAACAGCAAGCGGCGCGCCTGTCGTATAATCATTCAGTAACACGATACCATCTATCGACGGCAATCCCAGTTTAGAATTCTCCGGGAAGATCGACAGGATCTTTGTCCCTATGATATCCTTTGTGTAACATGGCATATACATGAGCTGCTTATTTTCATGTTCTACCGTCGGTCTTGGCGGCATATAGAACTCGCCTGATCCATAGATCCGGTATGCCTCTTCGATCTGATCCATCATCTGATCCGGATCGACCATTTCTTCGATCTGCTCCTTGCTTAATACGATCATTTTACATTTCCTCCAGTTCTTTTTGTTCCCTTGTGACATCTCTCAGCCACTTGTATGTCAAATACCGCTTTAAAGTAATCGGTACTTTGATCAGTTCATCACTCATCAGTATAACATATACGACCGGCACACTGGCATGCAAAATAAATGCCGCCACTGCCCCGAGTAAAATGGAGAATCCCCACATCGTCGATACATCCATGATCAATCCGAATTTCGTATCCCCGCCTGCACGGAATACCCCTACTACCATTGTGGTATTAAATGCCTGTGCCACAGTAAAATACGACATAACGAAGAACATGAAACTTAAGTAATTCTTTGCCGGTCCGGTCAGTGCCAGATTCGCATTGGCGATTGGTGCCGAGATCAGTATCAGCACACCACCCAGGATTCCAAGAATCAGACTTAACCACACGAAACGTTTTCCGTATGCCTTTGCCAGTTCCATCTTGCCTTCCCCGATCGTCTTGCCGAGATAGATCGCCGTTGCATGGGAAATCCCGAATGTTACGACTGTTGCAAGCTGTCTTGCCACCTGCGCCACCGAGTTGGCTGCCACTGCTGCGCTTCCAAGATGCCCGATCACCGCCGTATTCGCCGACGTTCCCAGTCCCCACATCAGTTCATTTAATACCACCGGCATAGAATAAACTGCGAAATCTTTTAACAGAACCTTATCGATCTTCACCATATCTTTAAGCCGGATCCTTACTACTTTATTTCGGAAGATGGCATAAACGAGAACCATCACTGTCTCGGCTGCTCTGGCACACAATGTACCGATTGCCGCACCCCTTACTCCCATTACCGGGAATCCAAATAGTCCGAAGATCAGAACCGCATTTACCACAATATTCATCAGCAATGAAATCAGATAAATAAATGTAGCCACCATAACCCTCTCGATACTGCGCATAATATTCAGATACACCTGTGTCACCGCCATGAACACATAGGAAAATCCTACGATTCTTAAATACTTTACTCCTTCTGCAATAACTTCCGGATCAGAGGTATAGATCCGCATCAGTGTCTCCGGCATGCCAAGGGCTGCTCCTGCGAATACTACCGCAACGATGAGTCCGGCACTTAATCCCATACCCAGGACTTTCTCTATCGTTCTGGTGTCTTTCTTTCCCCAGTACTGCGCCGTCAGAACGGTTGCTCCGGAAGTCACTCCGTAAAAGATCAGTGTCATGATGTATTGGATCTGTCCTGCAAGAGATGCTCCGGATAACACCTTCTCTCCGACTTTTCCAAGCATAATCACATCCGTCGCCGTGACTCCGACATTGATCAGATTCTGGATTGCGATAGGAATAACCAGGGCAAATACGTTCCGGTAGAATAGCTTCCAGTTGATCGCTTTTGTATATTCATTATTTGCTTTCATCTATTTCTCACTTTCTGCTTCTTTGTAAATAATATACCGCAAGCTGTGTCCGGTCCCTCAACTCCAGTTTCTCGAGCACATTGCTGATATAATTCCGGACCGTTCCTTCGCTTAAGCAGACTTTCTCCGATATCTCTTTGTTACTGAGTCCCTCAGCAACCAATGCTGTGATCTCCAGTTCCCGTTCTCCGATTCCGTAACTGTTCCAGTCAAATGTCTGCTCTTTTTCTTTCTGCTCCTTCTGAAGCAATCCCGGGATTCTGGACATGATCGCAGTTCCGAATACGGTCTGATTCATCTGCACCGCCTGCAGTGCCGGAAGGATACTGCCGTAATCCTGTTTTATCAGATATCCTTTCACACCATATTTTAATGCTTTTACGATGTACTCATCATCAGAAAACGTGGTAAGCAAAAGAATCTTTGCATCCGTATGCCTTTTCAAAATCTGTTCTGCGGCATCCAGACCGTTCATATCCTTCATACGGATGTCCATCAGAAGAACATCCGGCAGCAGTTCATCATATAACCGGACGGCATCTTTTCCATCCTGTCCGGTGCCAGTTACCTCTACTTCTCCTCCTGCTTCCAGGATTGTCTTTAACGCACTGGACACCAGGATATCATCATCTACAATTACTATCTTCATCTTTTCCCCTCATTTTTTGGAACCGTAATAAATATCCGGAAGCCATTTTCTTTCTGGATCTGTATGGTTCCGCCAAGCATGCGGACACGTTTTTTCATATTCTCGATCCCGATTCCGCTGCTTTCTGTATTTTCTGTTTTTCGAACGTTTCCGGTCTTTCCGGCACTTTCCTGCTCTATATATTCTTCCCCGTCTCCATCTGACTGGATCCGCTTATCTGACGTTCCATTATCTTCTATGATCAGCTGATATAGTCCGGGATGTTCTCTTGCCAAAATCTTCACCTCATTTGCATTGCTGTGGCGCATCACGTTATTTAGTGCCTCTTTCGTAATGGCTATAAAGCTGTATTTGATCTCTTTTGGAATATCATATCCCATATCATAAGTAAGCTGTACCGGACAAAAACGGAATTCTTCTGCCAGCGATTCCATCACTTCTTTTAAATTTACCGACTCATCATGCAGATCGTGCACGCTCTGTCTTACATTCGTCATGGCTTCGTTCAGCGTCTGATCCAGCTGCTCCATCGGGACTTTCAGATTCTCAGCCTGATTAACAGTCTTTAATGCTCCCACCATCAGGATGGACCGCGACAGCATATGTCCCACATTGTCATGGATCTCTCTGGCGATACGATTCCGTTCTTTCAGTGTGGCCAGATATACTTCTGTGTCCTGCTTTTCCAGCAGATCCTGATTCTTCTTTTCCAGCATCAGTGTCAGTTCTCTACTGTCATCTCTGGCCCTTTTATATTCCTGCTCCAATTCATTTAGCCTCCTGGTCCGTCCATATAACAGAACTGCTGCTGCCAGCCCGGCAACAATAAGCATCTCTTTTTCCAGCCCGTAATATTCCCGGAACGCCGGCGCCTCACAGGCCACGATTATACCACCAACCCCTATATAAACCGGAGAATAAAAGCATAGCATATTATATAAAACCACCGGGAGAAATATCCACATTTCTTTGAAAACAATTCCGGTTACCACGAAAACAATCGTCATAATATAATGCAGATACTTTTCTTCCCCTACCAGATTCACACAGGTATAGATACACACAAGCAGAATAGCGATAACCGCAGGAAGCCCTGTTTCCGCTGTCACCAGAAGTCCTACTCCGTAAAGGAACAAAAATCCTTCATCTGTTATCTTTCTCATTCTTTTCTCCTATATTACATTTGTCACATTCAACTTATGACCTGTGACACTACCATTATAATCAGCCATCCGCTATACTACAAGTAACAAATCATCAAGGAGGAAATCTTATGCTTGTACATATAGAAAATCTGGTAAAACGTTACGGTGATCTGTTAGCGCTTGACCACCTGTCACTCGACATCGAAGAAGGTGAGATCTTCGGACTGCTCGGACCAAACGGTTCCGGTAAAACCACCGCCATCAACTGCTTGCTCGCACTGTTAAAATATGACAAAGGAACGATCACGATCTTTGGAAAGGATATGAAGCCGGACAGCTACGATATCAAGCAGGATATCGGTGTTGTCATGCAGAACGTTGCCGTCTTTGAGCAGATGTCCGTCTATGAAAACATCGATTATTTCTGCGGACTCTATATCAGAGACAAACAAAAACGAAGAGAACTCGTGGAAGAGGCCATCGCATTCACCGGTCTGTCCGATTTCCGTAAGATGCGCCCGAAGAAACTCTCCGGCGGACTTCTACGAAGACTGAATATCGCATGCGGCATTGTCCATAAGCCCAGACTCATCATCATGGATGAACCGACCGTTGCTGTAGATCCTCAGAGCCGTAATAAGATTCTGGAAGGGATTCTGGAACTCAACCGTCAGGGATCTACCATCATCTATACCTCTCACTACATGGAAGAGGTGGAACAGATCTGTACCCGTATCGCGATCATTGATCATGGCCGTGTACTTGCTTCCGGCACAACCGAAGAACTAAAAAAAATGATCAAGACCGGTGAGACGATCACGATCGAAGCGGTTGCGTTAACGAAAAACAACCTGGCAGATATCCGCTCCCTTTCACATGTATTTGACTTATCATACCAAGATCAGACAATGATCCTACGCTGCAGCGGTGCAAAACACAATCTGATCCGGGTACTGAATTACCTGCAGGAACAGGACATTCCATTCGGACGCGTCTTCTCCGAACTTCCGACTCTCAATGATGTCTTCCTTGAGATCACAGGAAAAGAACTCAGGGATTAAAGGAGGGACACTTTATGTTACATTTATTAAAATATCAATTCTTACAGACAATACGTTCCCGCTCTATCATGTTCTGGGCTCTCGCATTTCCGCTCATCCTTGGAACCCTGTTCTATGTGTCCTTTGGAAATACCGGTCTTGCAGGAACCGGAGAGACTGACTGGGAACCGGTTCCTGTTGCCATCGTCACAGTAGACAGCAGTTCCGCAAATGCGGCATCTTTCCTGACATTTCTGAATGAAACGGATCAGGACATGATTGATATCCATTCTTACAAGACAGAAAAAGCTGCCAAAAAAGCGCTCCGGCGGGAGGAAATATCCGGCATCTATTACGTGAAGTCGGTTCCTTCCCTTACCATTGTTTCCAATGGCATTAACCAGAGCATTCTGTCTTCCCTTCTGGACAGCTATGAAAAGAATGCTGACATGATCCGGGATATTGCCACACAGCATCCGGAAAAGCTTTCGGACGCCCTTTCATCCCTGAACGACTACCAGACACTGGTGAAAGAAAAGTCCTTAGGCGGACATTCCTTAGATCCGACACTGACTTATTTTCTCGCACTGATTGCATTTGCCTGCTTAAGCGGAGTCTACTTAAGCATCCATTCCACGGTTCAGCTTCAGGCGAACTTAAGTGCACTCGGAGAACGGCGCAGCATCACACCGACCCACAAACTTTCCCTGATTCTCGGCGATCTGCTGGTACTGGAAAGTATTCATTTCGTCAACATCCTAATCCTGGAGCTTTACCTTACCCAGGTACTTCATATCAGTCTTGGGCATGACATTCCGAAACTTCTTCTCATTACATTTATGGGAACCCTGATCGGTATCTGTCTCGGAATTCTGATCGGATGCGCCGGCAAACTGTCCTACAGTGTCAAATCCGGAATCGGTGTCCTCGTTACACTGTTGCCGAGTTTCCTTGCAGGCCTGATGTTCGGTGGAATGAAAAATGTGATCGAACAGCACTGCCCGGTCATCAACCGGATCAATCCTGCCAGTGTCTTAAGTGATGCATTCTACTGCCTCAGTGTCTATGATGATGCTGTCCGCTACCGCAGGTGTATCCTGATTCTTGTAATCATGTGCCTGCTTTGCATCAGCTTCTCATTTCTTATGATAAGGAGGGAACGTTATGACAGTATTTAAAGGATTTTTAATCATAACCAAACGCAATCTCCTGATGGTATTCATGTATCTGGCAATCTTCCTTACGATCGGAATCCTTGCCTCCGGCAGCGACAGCAATACTTCCGGCACCGGGTTCCATGCCCAAGCACTCACGGTAGGTGTGGTTGATCATGACGGAGGCGTGCTTTCCAAAGGACTTTCCACATATTTATCACAGTATCATACCGTCAGGCAAATGCCGGATGACACTGCGAAACTCCAGGACGCACTCTTTAACCGGAATGTCTCTTATATCGTGACCATTCCGGAAGATTTTAAAGCCTCCTGCCTCCGTGAGCATCAGGCATTACCGGTATCCAAGATTCCGGGCAGCACGGACGGATACTACATCGACCAGCAGATCAACACCTATCTGAATCAGGCACGTGTCCTGACAGACAGTGGTTATTCCGATAAAGAGGCAGCTGCATATATTCTGAAACATACAGACAGTTCTTCTCATGTTACAATGTTAAAATCTGCTTCTTCCGAAAAGACGCCGGGTTATGGTTACATGTATCAATATCTGCCATATGTGTTAATCTCCATACTGTGCTATGTAATGGGACTGATCATGATCGCATTCCATCAGCCGGATCTGCAAAAACGCATCCTTTGCTCGGCTGTATCCATCAGAAGCCAGAACCTGCAGCTTGCACTGGGATATCTGGCAGTCGGATGCTCCGTCTGGATGCTTACAACATGGATCCCTGCTTTCTTCTTTTACCGGAAAGCATTTTTCCAGTCGCCAAAGATGCCATATTATATGCTCAACAGCCTGACCCTGCTTCTGGTCGGCCTTGCGCTTTCCTTCCTTCTTGGTACATTTATCACCAAAGAAGATATCCTGACTGCCCTCGTAAATGTTGTCACACTTGGTATGAGCTTCCTGTGCGGCGTATTCGTTCCACTTGATATCATGGGAAAAGGCGTGAAAACCGTGGCTCATTTTCTTCCGGTCTACTGGTATGAGATCAGTAACAATCTGCTGAACAACTCTGCTGTTCTCACTCAGGCACAGAGACAACTCTTATACCGCAACTATGGAATCCAGTTACTTTTTGCCGCTGCGATCTTCTGTATCGCACTGGTAGTCAGTAAAAGAGCAAGGCAGACAGCATAATGCTGCCTGCCCTGCTCTTTTTTCTATCTCTATTTTATCTTTTTCTTCTGTATCCATTCCACAATCTTATATCCCAGATATCCAGAAAGGCTTCCGAATATCACGCCGCCAATAATATCAGTCGGATAATGCACATACAGGTACAATCTTGATAATGCGATCAGAACCGCAAGTACAAGAGCCGCTTTCCACATCTTCTTCTCTCCGGCAAGATACAATGCCGTAACCGAAGCAAATGAAGCCGCCGTGTGTCCCGACGGGAAAGAGTAATCCCGCGGCTTTGCGACCAGTAATTGTACTGTTGTATTGACATCGAATGGTCTGGTTCTTGCCACCAGATTCTTTATGAACACATTGCAGAGCAGCACATCCACCAGCAATGCCGCCATCATGATCACCCCCGTCTTTCTTGTCTTCGGAATGATCAGTAATAATACCGTCAGAATGATCCATATGATTCCCGCATCTCCAAGTCTGGTAATGAGCGGAACAACCACATCTCCTATTGGCGTTCTTAAATTCTGGATCATATCAAGAATATGTATCTCCATCTATCTTATCCTCTCAAATTGATTTTTCTTATTTATATTTTTTATATTTCCCCTCTATATTTTTCCATCTGTCTTTTCTGTCCTGAGTACCGGCATCCGGAATGTCTGGATCAAAAGCGGGATTACCATAATGAACCACACGATCGGTTCACAGATGATCACACCCGTATATCCAAGCCACGGAACCAGAGTGGCCGCGATCACGATCTTCCCTGCCATCTCAAGGCCGCTGGAGATCAGTGGTGTAATATGATCCCCTAATCCCTGCATCGCATTTCTTAAAATACAGATCAAGGTAGTCACAATATAAAACAGCGTATCAAACTTCAGATAATTTGTTGCATTTAAGATTACTGTCTTATTATGACTTCCGGTTACCAGATATACCAGCCATCCTCCGATCGTGTAACTTGCAATGATCGTAAGTCCTGACCAGATCGCAGTGTAGACAATCGCCAGCCAGATGCCTCTCTTCACACGGTCGATCTTCCCTGCTCCCATGTTCTGTCCACAGTAAGTTGCCATCGTCTGTCCGAATACACTGAACATGATCATGAATATCTCCGTGATCTTTCTCGCCGCTGTATGGGCAATGATAATGTCTTTTCCAAGCTTATTGATCGCCGTTTGTAATGTCAAAGAACCGATATTAACCAGAGAACTCATAAATCCCATCGACATTCCGGCACTTATCATCTCTTTTACCATGATTGGACTTGGATCTTTAAAATCCTCTTTCTGAAGCCTTAATATCTCATATTTTCTGATCATATAGATCCAGCAGATCACAAATGCAATGATCTGTGCCAGTACAGTTGCAATTGCTGCTCCTTTTACGCCAGTCTTCAATACCACAACGAAGAACAGATCCCCCACAATATTCAGTGCTACAGATATCGCCAGAATGATCAATGGTGTTACTGCATCTCCGATTGCACGAAGCGTCGCCGCACAGGCATCATATAAAAATGTTGCAAGCAGTCCTGCTATGATGATCGCGATATATCCTTTCGCCACCGGAACCAGATGCTTTGGCACATTTAAGAAATATAAGATTGGTTTCAAAAATAGCAGTCCTGCTATCGTAAATAAAATGGATATTCCAGTCCCGATCACAAGCGACATTGCAAAGGACTTTTTCATATCTGCGATGTTCTTCGCACCAAATTTCTGTGCGGTAATAATCGCAAATCCGTTGGATAATCCCAGTAAAAATCCGATGATCAGACCGCTCAGTGTGCTGGTCGCACCTACTGCTGCCAGTGCATCTTCTCCCAGAAACGAGCCGACAATCCTGGTATCTACCAGACTGTAGGTCAGCTGTAATAAGTTTCCTAAAAATATCGGTAATGCGAAACTTAGTATCAGTGCCGAGGGCTTTCCCTTCGTTAAATCTTTCATTCTTTCTCAATGTCCTTCCTTTTTCAGTATGATTTTCTCTTTACAAGAAAACATGCACCGCTCATTATAGATCATACTTCCGAAGAGAGCAATCTCTGAAAGAATTTTTTCCGCTTTCTTTCTGTCACCGGACTTCCGCTGCGGATAACCTGTGAACGGATTCCGATGTTGGTCAGTTCCTGCTGAAGCTTAACGGCTTTCTCCGCATCCATACCATCCCGGATCAGAAATGGTGCCATAGACAGGTCTTTCTTCGTTTCAAAATTATATTTTTTCGCAAGCTGTAAGAAGCCATTTCTCTGACCATAATATTCTACAATTCTCCCAAGTACAATGACCTGTCTGGATGGATAGCCGCACACCTCACATGTTTCTTCCAGTGGTGTGATCTCGTATTCTACTTCATAAAAATCAAACGCCTCTTTAAAATATTCCATGCCTTCTTCGTCCAGATTATCAAACAGTGTGGCTGGAAGGTTCGATACGATGCGGTTAGCCATCACTTTATCGAGGCCTGTCAGAAGCTGCAGATAAGCGGATATCTTCTGGTCTTTTCCGCTGCATTTTAATAAACGTATTTTATATGTTCTCATGTAATTTTTATCCTCTTTCTGTTTTCAGATATTTTTCGGTTATGCTCTGTTCTGACGCCATAATATCCTCTGGCGTGCCTGCTGCTACAATCGTTTCCCCGGCATCTCCACCTCCCGGGCCCATATCAATCATGTAATCTGCATTCTTCATCACATCCAGATCACGCTCGATCACAATGACAGGTGCTACATTTCGCTGTAGTTACCTATCATGTCCGGCTCTGCCTGAACCTCGCCCGTCCACGGAAAAAGTTCAACTTTTTTATTCGTTTCTACTATATATAATGATTCCAACATAAAAGTCAAATTTTGCGTGAAACCGCCATCGCCTCAACCTTGTCCGTTCTTCCTACAGAAAACAGGTCAACGGCTATTTTTCGTCCCGACTGATGACCCAACTCCCATGCACTCGACCTTGGCAAACTAAAAATTTTAATGGCGATGCTGCTACTTTTTCGCATTCTTCTCCAGTTCCAGCATGTACTTATCAAAGTCAGACATAAACAGCCTATCCTGAATAACACGATATTTTTCAAATTCGGTCTCAGCTTTTGCCTTGGCAATCTCAGCAGTGATTTTTCCTGCATCCTGAAGAACCTCTCTGTCATCTGCCATCAGGAATAGATCCAGACGCTTTGCCCAGTCCTCCATTGTCATCGGAATATGACGTTCCGCACGATCCTCTGCCAAATCCAGATAAGCGGATACAATACGCTCCAGTGACCGCATTTCCTTCTCCGAAAGATAATTCTTCGCAATGCTCACATCACTTTTTACAATCTTACCTTCCGGTGCTGCTGCCCAAGTGGTTAATCCCATATGTGGCTTATCAGCATCGGCCCGCTCATAAATCAACTCCGCTGCTGTATGTCCATGAACTGCATAATGCATCTTGTTTTGAACCTTTGCAAAGAACTGCTTTGTTGTTTTTGCTGTTCGGTCATAATCTAGAGCTGTAGCATAGATGTCTGTTATCTTCTGATAAAATCTACGCTCAGAGAGGCGGATTTCACGAATCTGCTCAAGCAAACGATCGAAATATTCTACTGTAAGCACAGATCCACCATTTTTCAGGCGTTCATCATCTATGACCCAGCCTTTGATGGTGTAATCCTTCACTATGCCATTGGCCCACTTGCGAAACTGCACTGCTCGTTCATTATTCACCTTGAATCCAACCGCAATAATCATTTGAAGATTATAATGCTTCGTATCACGAGTGACCTGGCGTGAACCTTCGGTTTGAACTATCCGGAATTTCCGGATAGTTGCTTCTTCCTCAAGTTCTGAGTCGGAATAAATCTTCTTAATATGCTCATTGATTGTACGAACATCCACATCGTACAATGTGGCCATCATCTTCTGTGTCAGCCATATATTCTCATCCTCATAGCGCATCTCAATGCTGTCCTGCTGGTCGCCAACAGAGGCAACATAGGTTAAGTATTCTGCTGCGCTGGAACGGATGGTTATTTCGTCTTTTTTCTTTTTCAAATAGGAGTCCTCCTTTATAAATTGAAATGCACTTTTGCTATTGTATTTAGCTGCTTCGCTATTTCCGTAAATGGTAAATTCAAATCCAGAGCCCTGACCGTAATCTGGTTACCACTCATCTGATATACATTATGACTTACTTAACAAATCAATGATTATTCCTTCCCATGCTTCTGCTCTAATTGAGTCCTTTGTCTCCTCAAGTAATTCAAGGTTTCTTTTCCCTGCACCATCAACTTTCATGCACAAGCCAAAAGGAGCAAGCAAATCTCCACTATTTATAGATTTGTTCCAATTCCTCTGGGTGGTGGTCATTATAAAGCTCAAAAGTGTCATATAATCTGAATCGTCCAAAACCACTCCATATGCATATTTCTTAAATAAATCTATCTCCGGTTCAACATGCTCATCAAATATTTTCTGAAGATAAATTAAATATGCACTTCGCGGAAGATCCACCACAAGTTCTGGCACCATTTCATCACTATCGTTTTCATTTTTGTTATAAGGATTACCAATAATTATAGACATTACTTTTGGATAAATTGCCGCATTAAATTGAATTTTATTTTCCATACACCTATCTCCTGTTATCTATTCCACTGCCAAGTCTGTCTCTTAGTATCGAGTAGCTTAAACTGCGGTCGGCTCTGACAACAATCCCAGTGCCACAACCCACGCCATCTAATCCACAGCCTAAACCCTACCGCATTTTTTCGATCATCGACTTTTTCTCTGGTTGAGCTACAAAGTAGATATGTTCCCATACAAGAAAACCGAGCTTTCCGCAAGGCTTCTTTGATAATGCTGACCTTACAAAAAGCCCGGAAATACGCCACTTTTCAGCTATTATTTATCTTTTCTTGACAGCAAACAGACCGTCTCAACGGTACTTTCGTTGTCCCAACAAAGTTCCTGTGTTTCTTTGTCTCCAAAATACACCGGAAAACGGAACTTTATGTGCTTCAGGAATCTGCCATCTGGCTGCTCCTGCTCGTAAATGTCCACCTGTTCCACAAAGCTGTTAAGAAATTCTTTCTTCTCCAGGTCGGTGAACTTATCATATAGTTTATCAAAATATAAAAGAAATTGATAGACGTTTTCTTCTGATATTTTCTGTTGCCGGATATTCAGCAGGCGGTTCTTGACTTCTTCTATACTGTTCTCCACGCCTTCAATCTCATCATACAAACGGTATAACCTTGTCTCCATATCCTGATATTTCTTCTCATAAAATTTATCCATGATATCCAGACTGTCCATCTGCTGTCCAAGTCTTGCTTTTGCTCCGGTCAGCTGCCTGTGCTGCTTTTCCAGTCCTTCAATCTCTTTTTCTATTTCTTCTGTATCTATTCTTGAACCGATTTTATTCAGAATTGCTTCTTCAAATTTAGGATTCTTCACCAGCTTCCGAATAACTTCTTCCACTGCATTGTTAATCTTCTCCTCACTCCATTGTTTACGATATCCACATTTATGACCATCTACCAGGCGACGATGTTTGCAGGCATAATAGAAATAATCCTTATATAAAGTTCCGTCTTTCTTTTTCTTTCGGTTCACGTTTCCATACATACCACTTCCACATAACGGGCATCTCAATATTCCAGATAAAATATGCTCATGATCGAGACTATGTGTCTTTTCATATTTCACACCTGTTTTTTCCCGTTTTTGATGTGCCAGCTCCCAGTCTGTTTCTGAAACAATCCCTTCATGGATACCATCGTGCAGCATATAATTTTCCTGCTTTACAATGCGGTATTCATTTCTTGTACCAGAAACTTTCTCGTTTTTCCTTCGTCCATAAGCCAGCTTTCCACAGTATACCGGATTATCCAGAACGCCTTTTATAAATGAAGCGGCAAATGCGTCCAGTGTATTATTCTGTCGTTTTTTCTTTTTATATCCATGCTGGTTCAGCCATGCAGCAATCGCAGAGATTCCCATATTGGTATGAATAAATTTGTCATAGATCAGACGAATAATCTCTGCTTCGTCCTCTGCGATCTGCAATTCTCCATTTACCAATTCATAACCATACGGAGCAAATCCACCGTTCCATTTTCCTTCCCTGGCTTTCTGCTTACGTCCTTCCATTGTCTGAACAAGGATATTCTCTCGTTCGATCTCTGCCACCGCAGACAGAACAGAAATCATCAGCTTTCCACTATCTTTTGAGCTGTCAATTCCATCTTCTACACAGATCAGATTCACTCCAAAATCCTGCATCCTCTGCAAAGAGTTTAATACATCTGCCGCATTACGACCGAATCTGGAAAGCTTGAACACCAGTACAAACTGTACCTCATCTGTTCCATTCTCAATATTATCCAACATTCTCTGAAATTCCGGTCTGCCCTCTACGCTCTTTCCAGACTTACCTTCATCTGAATACTCATTTACGATTTCCATATTCTGAAATTCCGCATATCTCTTGAGTTTTTCTTTCTGAGCATCCAGACTGTAGCCATCTACCTGCATGGTTGTGGATACTCTGGTATAGATATCACATTTTATCTTTTTATTCACTTTTCCTCCTCTCCTCAGAACATCCCAAAGCAATTTCCAACAATTCCGTTGCAACTTGTGAATTTCTGATACGCATTAAGTTATCCCAGACATCAGCTTTTCCAAGTAGATTCATCCCGCCATGCCATACTATTTCATCATCAATAACGGCAAAACATTCTTCTACTTCTGTTCTTGTTATCACATTTATTCCTACCAATTGCATTGCTCTGATTAATTCATAACATACATCTGACTTTCCGTAAGTAATATCTTCCGGATCTGTTGTAATAACTGTGACCTTTACCCCTACTTCCTGTCTCTTCTTGACTAGTAATAAAAATCTGTCAATTTTATCCTGTCTGATATCCGGACTGGAAATTACCACCATTTTTTCTGACTCTACAATATCTTGCTCGAATTTTTCGGTATAATTTACAGAATCAAATATTGCATTTATTATTTGTTTAGGTTGCAACTCTTGCGTCCAGATTGAAAATCCCATCTTCCTATATGTTCTCAATCTTTTTGCATACATTTTATCAAAATAACGCACATGCGAATCGATATAATCATACACATAAACGGCTTCTTTTCCGACATAATCTCTGTTTAATCTACCTACATACTGTTCCAGGCGTCCTTCAAAAGATACAGGTGCTGCAAGCATTAATACATCCAGTCTTGGGAAATCAAACCCTTCTCCTATTTTCTGACCAGTTGCCACCAAAATAAGCGATTCATTTTCAGGTATCTGCTTTAATTTTACTCTTATTTCAGCATTTTCCTTATCCGAATTATCCCCATACAGAAGGAATACATGATCTGCTTTTTCCTTTAAGGCATCATGTAAAAATTTTGCATGTTCCTTAAATCTTGTCAAAATTACAGGAGTTTGTTTTCTTGCAACACAAGTTATAACATCATCTATGATCATTTCATTGCGCACCTTACTGGTACTAATCAAATTATATGCTTTATTAATATTATCCTTGCTTTCTGCAGTATCAACTACTCTTGTGTATCTTGGGACAAAATAATGTCCAATCCCCTGTTCCTTAGCCCTCTCCAATGCAGTAAATCTATGTCTCAAAGGTCCTAACAGCATATAGATGATCCGATCAAGACTGTCACCACGTTTAGGTGTAGCAGAAACACCATATACGTATTTTGCATTTATTTTCTGCAATAATTCCATAGATGTGTTAGAAGCTGCGTGATGACATTCATCCATAATTACCATTCCGTAAGAATTAATCCGTTCATTAAATTTTCCTCTGCTGTACATTGAACCAACCATTGCAACATCTATAATCCCTGTCAATGTATTTTTATTTCCGTGCAAAACGCCTATCACACTATTTCTTTTTTTCTTTCTTCCTGTTTTTGTTTCATATTCCGGTGGTTCTTCTCTTATCTCTAAGAAATGATTCAATTCATCAACCCACTGATTAAGCAAATCTTTACTTTGCAGCAAAATGAGCGTATTTACTTTTCGCTCTGCAATAAGGTAACTACATACTACAGTCTTTCCAAATGCAGTTGCCGCACTCAGAACCCCATCTGAATGTGATAATAATTTTTCTGCTGCTAATTCCTGTTGCATTCGCAAATCACCTTTAAAAGATACTCTGATAGGTTGTCCTGTTTCTCTTTGATCTGAAACATCAACTGAAATGCCTGCTTTTTCACATTCCTGTATAATATTTTCCCGCAGTCCTCTCGGAATCTGTATATATCCATCTATATCCTTACCTAAATATACAGCACTGAAATTATAATAATTAGAATATCCCAGCCTTTTATTTTTGTAAAATTCCGGATTATCAAATGCCGCCAAACTACGAATCTGATTTTGTATTCTTGGCATAAGATTCAGAGTATCAATATAAACTCCATTGCCCAATACCATGTGAAGCTTGCCCACAACATCTGACTTACAAAACTCACATTTCTTCTTCCATGGTTTCGGTCTGACATTCTTCTCAATATTAGTAAGCGTTCCTCTGACTTCTGCTAATTCTCCCTGCCATTTTGCCATGCATTGTTCAACATCTTCTATTCCCAGCTTTCTTGTTTTATTGAAAAGAGCATCCCATTGATCAGGATATGCATTCCAATTTTCATCTACAAAAGCACTATTTCCATTTTTAAGTGCCTGCCCCTGTAATGGCAATGCAATCAAATTACCTATGCTGCTTGCCACATCCTGCGAAGGATACATTCTATCATAATAATGAAACGATTTCAGATTGATGGAAGTTGAACCCTTGTCTAACAGGAGAAATCCAAAATTCCTTGCTGTTGCCGCAGGTATTGCCTTTTTAAAGAAAATCCATACATGGGCACCTTTTCCAGATCGAGATCTCTCAACTAAAGGTCTGATACCATTAAGCTCACACATTTTTCTAAGCGCATCCACTTCTTTATGCCACTCATTATCCGTATTTGCAAAGTCCGTAACCTCTGCTCCTTTTTCGTGATTATCAAAATCAAATACAATAAATCTGCATGTACCATTTGGCAGTAAAGGATATACACCTATTACATCTGATCCATCTTCTTTTGTGCCTAACAAATGATCAATTATTTTTTTAACATCCAAACTAATCCATTTGGTATTTTCACATTCATCACAAAATACCTTCTCTTTACGTTGTTTAGGACAAAGCCGGTCATTCCAACGATTTGCACATTGTGGAAAATAACCCCCGTTCTTTCCCCGTCTGGCATATACATCTTCTCTTCCCCAAAACATCGAAAAGAAACGTATTGCCATTTTCTCTGTAATATACGGTGGATTTACAATACGATTCCCTTGATCCAGGTCATATTCTTCTGCACTTTCTATTTTTTCTTCAAAAGGATTCACCTCTTCATATGAAATGCCTGCTTTCTTCAATTTATCTTTTAATATCTTGTTCTCATATTCAAGCAACCTAACCATCTTTCTCAATGAATCCGCATCATATGCTTCTATGTTCAAACCTTCCACCTACAATTCTTATTATCTCGTAACATAACTTCCATTCAATGTCCCAACTTTATTTTAGTATTTGTTCCAACTATTTCAATATTTATTTTTCTTATTGACGCACTTCTCTGTCAATCGTATAATTAATACACAAAAAAACGAAAAGAGGAGGTGTTCGTATGGCTACTTCAAGTATTACTCATAATTTTGTCATATCCAATCCAAACAGCGTAAAACTTTTTATTGCAGCGATTGACGAAGCCGACCGTGACCGCA
>OKSA01000540.1_pt1 | contig 36899 bp, 35 predicted proteins | sample 1601181 | NCBI WGS metagenome assembly OKSA01 (sample SAMEA3541538, study PRJEB24748) | human gut metagenome | biome: human gut; feature: human-associated habitat; material: faeces | place: China | collected 2012
ATTTCCCACGTGGATATTCGAGAAAGGAGGAAATCGGACGAATTTCCCCGTAAAGATATGTTATTAGAGATTAGAAGTTAGAGGTTAGAGGGCAGAGTGATTATGATGCGTCAGCCCTGAGGACGGGATCAACCATTTGTACATTTAGTGGGAATAGTGTAACTTGCGGACGTAAGTACATAAGCCTGCACTAGGTACGACCAACCAATAAATACGCTGAGAATCCACAAACTATAACCTAACCACGACAATTATGAGACGTATCACCAGCCTAATCACAGCTACATTAGTTGTTCTCATCTCTAGCCTCTGGGGCCTATCAGCTCAAGAGACCCCGCCCACCCCAAAGACGCATCCGACCATCCCCACCATACAGGCGGGAGCCAAATGGATGGTCTACAAGGTTACCTTCGGTATATACTGTCAGACTAGTGAAAAGCCTGAACATTGGAACTACTGGAACTCTAGTACAGATCAATACGCTCTGACGAAGCTGGAGACAATAGATGGTAAGACCTACTTTGTCTTAGGTGATGAGACAGACTACGGCTACGCCTACACCTACCTGAGAGAGGATCTACCTGGCGGGAAGATCTATGCACGACACAAGAGTGGCGTCAAAGGAGGGGAGAAAGGTGAAGTCCCTGAGTATGTGCTCTGGGATTATAACCTCAAGGTGGGAGATCAAGTTACTCTTTACGACATTGATGGGTCGACAGCGCAGCATGACTTTACGAAAAGTCGATACACACTAGTCGTCTCAGCTATTGAGACCAGGCACCTATATGATGCTGATCGCTTAGTCTATATTATGAAGGATATGACGGGTATCCCGCTGCCATCTAATGAAATTTACTGGATAGAGGGCATCGGCTACTCCTTTGGCTTTTTATTTACGGGTATTAGGACTGAAGAGAGTACTGGAGGCTATGGCTACGAGACTCGCATACCCCTATGCTATACAGCACCCAATGGTGATGTGTACCACTTCCACCACTCAGGTATCTGTGAGGCTGTCAATGGCTTTACAGGCAATAAGACGATTGAAGCGTCTAAGACTACACCTCTGGATCTGCAAATCTCTCGAGATCAGCTAGGCTTGACCATACGTGTAGCTGATGGTAAGCATCATAATCTGACCATTTATCGTGCTGATGGCACGAAGCTCGTGGAGGCGACTACCTTTGTCGAGAGCTATGATCTAGCCTTGCCAATGGCTTCTGGGGAGAAGATTCTCATCGTAGTTGATGATGAGACTATTCCTTACGTCTTATAAGACTATTGACTTTTGCAACAGTCTCTTTTTACAAACCAAACGAGGGAGTATCACCACTGCTGGTGATACTCCCTCGCTGGTAAAGGTGTGTGGCTCTAGTGCTTAGCTTTGGGCTTGATGCGGTAGAGCGACCACTAGGGGGGAGTGACTACTTCTTAGAGTAGTCGTAGAAGCCCTTGCCACTCTTGCGTCCGAGCTGTCCGGCACGAACCATCTTGCGGAGCAAGGGGTGTGGACGATACTTGGGATCGGCATACTCGTTGTTGAGCACCTCCATGATGGCTAGGCATACGTCTAGACCGATGAAGTCGCCCAGTGCGAGCGGTCCCATGGGGTGATTAGCACCGAGCTGCATAGCGGTATCGATCTCCTCAACGGTGGCTACGCCATCGGCATACTCACCGATAGCCTCGTTGATCATCGGGATGAGGATACGATTGACTACAAAGCCTGGAGCCTCGCTCACTCTGACGGCTGTCTTGCCGAGCTTCTCACAGAGCGTGAGGGTAGCCTCGAGGGTCTCCTCAGAGGTGCACTGACCACTGATGACCTCGACGAGCTTCATGACAGGTACGGGGTTGAAGAAGTGCATACCGATGACCTGCTCAGGACGCTTGGTGACGCTGGCTAGCTCGGTGATGCTGAGCGAAGAGGTGTTTGTAGCGAAGATTGCTGAGGGCTGTACGAGACCATCGATCTCACGAAGGATCTCCTTCTTGACCTCCATCTCCTCAGAGATAGCCTCGATAACGAGATCAGCCTGAGCGATGTCGGCGTAGTCTGTCGTGACGGTGATGCGTCCGATGATCTGCTCAGCGTCTTCAGCGGTCATCTTGCCCTTCTCGACGAGTCGGTTGAGCCCTTTGTTCATACGTTGCATAGCACGGTCTAGCGACTCGTTGCTACGTCCTTTCATCGTGACGGCGAGACCCTTCTGCGCCATCGTCTGCACGATGCCTGCACCCATGGTGCCATTGCCTAATACGACTATATTCATAGAGTTATTGGTTTAAATAGAGCGTGCCACAGGAGTGCGACACGCTCTAGTAAGTTTTAGAATTGTGGTTTGCGCTTCTCTAGGAAAGCGGACATACCCTCGCGCTGCTCGGGATGTGCGAAGGCGTTGCTAAAGAGATCGTTCTCAATGGCAATGCCTGTATCGATATCACTCTGCAGCCCCCTATTGATAGCTCGCTTAGAGATCGCTACGGCGTGTGGCGACTTGCTCGCTATCTCCTCAGCCAGCTCGGTCACGGTGGGCATGAGTGCGTCAGGCTCCACGACACGGTTGACCAGTCCTAGAGCGAGTGCCTCATCTGCCTTGATGACACGTGCGGTGTAGATGAGCTCCTTGGCGGCGCCTGCCCCGATGAGACGGGGTAGACGCTGTGTGCCACTGAAGCCTGGGGGGATGCCTAGACCGACTTCGGGCTGACCAAACTTAGCCTTGTCACTGGCGATGCGTAGGTCGCACGCTAGGGATAGCTCGCAGCCACCACCGAGTGCAAAGCCGTTGACCGCGGCTATGACGGGGCAGTAGAGCAGCTCTACCTTGCGAAAGACACGAGCACCACGCTCACCGAAGGCGAGTGCCTCCTGGGGCGTTAGCTCTGCCATCTCGGCTATGTCAGCCCCCGCAACGAAGGAGCGTCCGGCTCCTGTGATGACGAGGACGCGCACGGTGCGCTCCTGAGCGATCTGATCGATGACGATCTCTAGCTCACTGAGTACCTGCGTAGAGAGTGCGTTGAGTGCTTCGGGGCGATCGATCGTTAGGGTACCGATCTGCCCATTGGCACTGACACTATAATGTATGGTCTGGAAGTCTGTCATGACAGTGTGGAGTGTTTACTTCTTATTAGCTTGAAGCGTCTTGAGACGCTCCGTGAGGACGGGCAGGACCTTGTGCAGGTCACCTACGATACCGAGGTCGGCTACCTGGAAGATGGGAGCAAACTTGTCCTTGTTGATGGCAATGATATACTCCGACTCCTCCATACCAGCGAGGTGCTGGATAGCTCCTGAGATACCGCATGCGAAGTAGATGTCAGGACGTACGGTCTTACCGGTCTGTCCGACCTGTCTCTCATGCCCGATGATACCAGCATCGACCATAGCACGTGAAGAAGAGACCTCAGCCTTGATGGTCTGTGCTAGAGCCTTGAGCTTGTCAAAGCCACCGTCGGTACCTACACCACGTCCACCAGATACGAGTACGCTAGCCTCGGTGATGTCGACCATATTCTTGGTCTCGTGCTTCTTGCTCACGAGGCGTACCTTAAAACGACGCTCGTCAAAGGGTACCTTGACCTCCTCGACCTCGCCTGTACGTGTCTTATCGTCAGCCTTGCGACGCATGACGCCTGGGCGTACGGTAGACATCTGAGGCCTATTCTGATCGCACAGGATGGTTGCCATGAGGTTACCACCGAAAGCGGGACGGGTCATCATGAGGTTGCGATCATCGCCGATCTCAAGTGACGTACAGTCTGCCGTGAGACCTGTGCGTAGACGTGCCGAGAGACGTGGAGCTAGGTCACGCCCGATGGTGGTAGCACCAAAGAGGACGATCTCAGGCTTGTAGACGGTGATGAGGTGATAGACAGCCTGTGCGTACTGCTCAGTGACATAATCTTTAAGATTGGGATCATCGACGAATAGCACACGATCAGCACCTGCATGGATGAGCTGGTCGGCTAGTCCCTTGACCTGATAGCCACATAGGATGGCAGTGACCTGCTCGTTGATCTGATCGGCTAGCTCACGTGCCTTGCCGATGAGCTCAAAGGCTACATTCTGGATGACGCCCTCGCGTTGCTCAGCGAAGACTAGAATTCCTTTATACTGTGTCTTATCCATATCAGATGATGAATTTCTCTTTAAGTTTCTCGATAATCAAATCAGCAGCCTCCTCAGGTGTCAGCTCCTCGTAGAGTGTGCCCATAGCCTTGGCACCCTTGGTGAAGGACTTCTTGACACGCGTGGGAGAGCCCTTGAGTCCTAGACGCTCCTCCTCGACGGGGAAGCTGTCAGCCGTCAGCGTAGTGATCTCCTTGTCGAAGGCGGTCATGATGTCGCTGACATTCATATAGCGAGGCTCGTAAGCAGATGCTAGGAAGGTGAGCATACAGGGTGTCTCGACCTCTAGGATTTCGTGTCCCTCCTCGACATTGCGCATGACGGTCAGGGTGTTCTTGCCATCATAGTCTACATGCTCTACGTAGGTGATCTGAGGCAGGTCTAGCTGCTCAGCGATCTGAGGACCTACCTGTGCTGTATCTCCATCGATAGCCTGACGTCCTGCGAGGATGATATCGTAGTCAAGCGTCTTGAGTGCATGAGAGATGGTATAGCTGGTGGCGAGGGTATCGGCACCTCCGAAGCGACGATCTGAAATGAGGTAGCCCTTGTCACAACCCATAGCAAATGCCTCACGGATGATAGCGGTAGCCTGGGGCGGACCCATGGTGATCACGCTGACCTCAGCGCCATACTGATCCTTGAGGAGCAGAGCCTGCTCGAGTGCCCCCTTATCGTCGGGGTTCATAATGCTGGGTACACCATCACGGATCAGAGTGCCCTTGACGGGGTCAAGCTTGATCTCAGTGGTATCGGGTACCTGCTTGATACATACTATAATCTTCATATGTCTAATAAGTGTCCTAAGGGGTCATTACTTGAGTAGGTGCGCTGCGATAACCATACGCTGTACCTCGCTGGTACCCTCGTAGATCTCGGTAATCTTAGCATCACGCATCATGCGCTCTACAGGATACTCACGGGTGTAGCCGTAGCCACCGTGGAACTGTACAGCCTTTGTCGTCATATCCATAGCGGTCTCAGCGCAGAAGAGCTTAGCCTCGGCTGCCTCTAGGTTGTAAGAGAGACCGTTGTCCTTGCACCACGCTGCACGACGTACGAGCAGGCTAGCGCAGTCGATACGAGCCTTGAGGTCTGCTAGCTGGAACTGGGTGTTCTGGAACTTAGCAATGCTGCGACCGAACTGCTTGCGCTCCTTGGTATACTTGACAGTCTCGTCCATAGCGCCACGAGCGATACCGAGTGCCTGAGCAGCGATACCGATACGGCCACCATCGAGGGTGTGCATGGCTACCTTGAAGCCTCCGCCCACCTTGCCTAGGAGACGATCCTTGGGGATGCGACAATTCTCCATAATCAGCTCGCACGTAGCAGAGCCGCGGATACCGAGCTTGAGCTCATGCTTACCTACAGAAAAACCGGGGTCGTCCTTCTCAACGATAAAAGCGGTGATGCCCTTATTGCCCTTGCTCTTGTCCGTCATGGCAAAGATGATATAGACGTGAGCATACTCAGCATTGGTGATAAAGATCTTATTACCATTGAGGATGTAGCACTCTTCCTCCTCGACAGCAAAGGTCTGCTGTGCGGAAGCGTCTGTACCAGCGTTGGGCTCCGTGAGACCGAATGCACCGATCCACTCACCTGAAGCTAGCTTAGGTAGGTAGTGCTGCTTCTGCTCCTCCGTACCAAAGCTCATGATAGGATCACAGCAGAGTGATGTGTGAGCAGAGACGACAACGCCTGTGGTAGCACAGACACGGCTGAGCTCCTCGACAGCCATCGTGTAGATCTGTACGGTAGAGCCTGCGCCTCCGTACTCCTTGGGAATGGGGATACCCATGATGCCCAGCTTGCTCATCTTCTGAACAGTCTCAATGGGGAAGCGCTCCTGCTCGTCGATCTCTGCAGCGAGAGGCTTGACCTCTTTCTCTGCAAACTCTCTGATCATTTGCAAGAATAGCTCCTCTTGTGGGGTCTTACTAAAGTCCATAGTTTGAAATATGATTGTCTATAATAGTGTGTTGTTGCTTGATAAGGCCTGTCGCCCGAAGGCGGCAGGCTCTAAGGGTAGTGTCGTAAGACTACTGACGCATGGGCTTGACATCGTCCACGTAGTGTAGCGTAGCCTCTGTGGCTGCCTCTATCTCCTCACGTGTGACGCCGTCACGGATCTCTGTGACGTAGAGTCCCTGACCCTTGCGTACCTCGATGACGCATAGCTCGGTGATGATGAGGTCTACCTGACCAGCTGCTGTGAGCGGCAGAGTACACTTCTTGAGGATCTTAGCTTTGCCCTTTGCAGTGTGGGTCATAGCAAGGATCACCTTGCGTGTACCTACGAGCAGATCCATAGCACCACCCATACCGGGGGCGAGCTTGCCAGGGATAATCCAGTTAGCTAGGTCACCAGCCTCATCGACCTGTAGTGCGCCGAGGATGCTTACATCCACGTGACCTCCACGGATGATCCCGAAGGAGGTAGCACTGTCGAAGGTGGCAGCCTCTGGCACAGCGGTGATAGCACCACCACCAGCATTGATCCAAAGGGGATCCTCCTCGCCTACTGCAGGAGCACCACCCATACCGATCATACCATTCTCAGACTGTAGCATCACATGCACGTCTGGCTTGAGATAGTTGGGTACCATCGTGGGTAGACCGATGCCGAGGTTGACGACATCGCCATCCTTTAGTTCTAGGGCTACGCGCTTGGCGATAACCTCTCTGACTTGATTCTTGTCTAGTTCCATATCGTATTATACCTTGATTTATATTACTTCTTACTTTGTGGAGCCGAGCGGGGCTTTACTTACCCGCAGCCTCTTTGCGACGCACGATCTCCTGACAGATAAACGAAGCCACATCGTCGGCAAAGGTATTGGCGCCAAAGCCAGCGTCAAAGCCTAGCTCCTTGGCCAGCTCGTGCGAGATACGTGGACCGCCACAGATGACGATCATCTTGTCGCGTAGCCCCTCAGCCTCGATGAGCTCGATGAACTCGGTCATGTTCTTGATGTGTACGTCCTTCTGCGTGACCGTCTGGGAGATGAGCAGTGCGTCGGCATGCATCTCGATACCCTTGGCGATGAGCTCTTCGTTGGGCACCTGGCTACCGAGGTTGTAAGCATCGATCATGTCATAGCGCTCTAGGCCGTAGTGACCTGCGAAGCCCTTCATATTCATGATCGCATCGATACCTACCGTGTGCGCATCGGTTCCCGTGCTAGCTCCTAGCACCACCAGCTTGCGCCCGATGTGGGTGCGGATGTACTCGTCTGTCTCCTCCATGCTCCAGGTGGTCGACTCGACCTTGGGCACGTAAATATTGGAGTAGTCAACCGTATGGGTGCAACTACCATAACAATTGAAGAAGGTAAAGCCCTTGGTCAGCTCCTCTGAGAAGACAACCATCGGGTTTTGTAGTCCCATCTCCTTGAGTAGGAGCTTAGCAGCCTCCTCGGCCTCAGCCCCCTTAGGTACAGGCAGCGTGAAGCTCAGCTGTACCTTACCATCGTTCATGGTGTCGCCGTAAGGCTTTACTTGCGAAAGGTCGAGGGTACGGTCGAAGTCCTTCGCTTCCATTGAATATAGTCCTCCACTCATAGCTTGCCTTGTATCTTACGGTTCTTCATTAGTTCTAGTGTCGGGTTGTAGTAGCGCTCGCTCTTTGGCTTGACGCCGTCCAACCCACGTCCTCCATCGAGAGGACGCTTGATATCTGCAAAGATACCCTTAGAGAGCGCGGTAAAGAGTCCCTCGCCCTTGATCTCCTCGAGGAGGTCTAGTGTCTTGTCTAGCACCTCACGAGCACGGCTTTGGATGATACCACCCTCCTTAAACTCAACCTCGTCGCCGATGGAGCGCATATTGTTGAAGATGTAGCGCGCATTCTCAATCGAGAGGAAGCGATCGCTCATGAAAGGTGTATGGATAGCCTCCGTCGGCATACCGAGGAGCTGTAGTCCCTGATGCGTCCAGATACCTATTATATTAAAGAGTGCATCCTGTATGTGACCCCGGAAGATGTTTCCGGTCATAAACTTCGTAGGAGGCATATACTTGAGTGGAGCCTTGGGGAAGATCTCACGCGTCATCTGAGCCTGCGCCAGCTCGAAGAGGAAGCCGTTTTCGGTCATCGGATCCATCTCGAAGGCGTGTCCTAGACCCATCTGCTCCTCCGGGAGTGCAGCTCGTAGAGCAAACTGCTCATTGATGAAGTCAGACGCTAGCACCGTGTGTGCCTGCTCGATAGCATCAGCCGTCGTGAGGTAGTTGTCCTCACCCGTATTGATGATGACGCCGGCAAAGCCATTGATCACACGACTCGTGTACTGGTCGATGATCGTACGCTGCATATTGATATCGCGGAAGAGAATACCGTAGAGGGCATCGTTGAGCATGACGTCTAGTCCCTCGAAAGCGCCCATGATAGCGATCTCTGGCATACAGAGACCGGAGCAGTAGTTACAGAGACGTACATACTTGCCACGCTCCTCACCGACCTCGTCAAGCGCCTTGCGCATGATGCGGAAGTTCTCCTGTGTCGCATAGGTGCCACCGAAGCCCTCAGTCGTAGCACCGTAAGGTACATAGTCGATCAAGCTCTGTCCCGTAGTACGGATCACAGCGATAATGTCAGCACCCTGTCGTGCCGCTGCCTGCGCCTGGATCACGTCCTCGTAGATATTACCCGTAGCGACGATCACATAGAGGTAAGGCTTAGGGCCCTCACCGATCGTCTTAAGGTAGTTCTCACGACGCTCTCTATGCTCGACGATGCGCTGCATACCCTTGAGGATGTAAGGCTCTAGCACATCGGCTATCTCCTCAGGCTTGCGTGCCGGGTAGTGCGTTAAGTTGATCTCGCCACGAGCTACACCATCAGCGATCTGCTGTGGATCCAGGCCCGTAGCCAGCATTGCGTTGGCAAGGTAAAAGAAAACTCCGTCTGAGAGAGCCTCCTGCTCCTTGAGATGTGTCACGACGACGTTAGGCAGAGGCACATCATGCTCGTCTACTCCGTCAATCCCGACGAAGCGACAGAGCGTGCGCTCGACCGTCACAGTCGTATAGCGGTCAACAAAGCTCTGCACCTCCTCGGCGATCGTGCCGGCGGCATTGCGAGCCTTGTCCACTTTGGCAAAGTCTATACCTACTTTACTTGTCTTCATTCTTTGTTGCTAAGTTCTTTTCGCATAAATCTAATAGCTCCCTATCCATGCCTAGTATCTCTGCTATGCGCAGAGCCTCGTGAGGCGCATCGGTCTGGGTATCCTCTATGAGAGAGTAGTCGATACAACGATTGAGCTGGTTGATCTCGAGTGGCTGTCGTAGACGCTCCTCTACGAAGCCGCGTACTCTCCATCTGTGGCATCGCCCCAAGATGCCACTATAATGTGTCGTGATGATAGCTCGCACAGCATACTGAGCGAAGAGCTGTACGAGGGCACTCACCAGAGCGTGTCCCTCCTCGGGATTGGTCGTGCGTGCGGGCTCATCAATGAGTGCTAAGACCTGCTTACCCTCCTTGACCGACTCGATGATTCGGTTCAGACGTAGCATCTCGGCACCATAGGAAGAGAGCCCCGACTTGATGTTTTGATCATCTCCGATGGAGAAGATCACCTCATCGACTGGTACCAGCTGTGCCTGCCGTGCTGTCACATAGCAGCCAAACTGCATGAGACACTGCGCCAATCCTATCGAAGCGAGCAGGACGCTCTTGCCTGCCATATTAGCTCCTGTGATGAGCGTAGGCTGATCCGTGTAGGAGATCGTCACTGGCTGGAACCTATCCTGTCGCTCAGCTAGGTGATGAGCCACCTCTGGATGTATCAGGTCTGTCAGAGTACTCTCGCCAGAGCGCATAGGTTTAGGACGACAGCAGCCATGTGCCAAAGCCCACTGAGCGATGGCGTGGAGCTTGTCAATCTGCGCCAAAGCCTCTAGAGCCTCCTCTATCTGATCAGCATAAGGATGCAAAGCATCGGTGAGTCGCTTCCGTACGCGATCCTCTTCGATAGCGCATTGGACAGCTAGCTCGTCTCGCTCGGTCTCTTCGGAGGTGCGCTCCATCTGCTTGCGTAGCGAGCGCAGCACAGCACTGTAACTATCGCTAATATAGAAGCTCGGTAGTCGCTCCCCGTCGATATCCAGTATATCCACGACCTCAGTGAGTGTGTGGCACTGTAGGATCTCCAGATGATACTGCTCGGCAAGGCGACGCACCTTCTCCTCGATGAGTGCGAGTCGCTTGATCTCAAAGAGGTCGATGTCGCTACAGATGACCTGAGGCTGTCTGATCGTCTCGATAGAGCCCGAGACATTCATCAGCTCGCAGAGATGTAGTGCCACTTCTTGCATACCCTTCTGCTGCTCATGGTCAGAGAGATAGGCTATGTAGCGGGCCACCTCATCTAGTCGCTGCTCGATAGTCTCCACTTCACTACTCCAGAGCGTAGCCAGCATAGCCATACGTCCTGGAGAAGAGTTGAAGTGCATCTCCTCCACGACATAGCGCAGTCCGCTTATTTGGTCTATACAACTACGTAGATCTTTCATAGCCTTCTAACATCATATACAGGTACCCCAAGAGCTTCTGATAGACGCCCACACATACGCTCACTATCTAGTCGATAGCCCGAGGGGGCTAGCGGGTTGAAAGTGACCGCCATGAGCTTACTACTATATAGAGTCTTTATCTCCCTGCCAGTAGCTAGATAACTCTGTACAGCTTGTCCCGATGCAAAGATACGAGTAAAGTCTTTGACCACAAGCTGTCGGTGCCGCTTTATGAGCCTCAACTGATTCAGCAGTTTGTCACTGACCACGCCTGGCACGTAGAGCATATCGCCCTCAGCCAGCCAAGTCGTGTCACGCCACATGTCGGGGGTAAGCGCAGAGGCAAAGCCTGGATCTACGATAGCCCCCTCATTCGTTAGGAGACGAACGCCCTTATCCACCTCAGCAAGCTGCTCAGCAAGCTCCCTGTCGGCCAGCTGTGGCAGACGGATCAGACGCATCAACTCACGCATACGCTTGATCAGCTGCTCAGGCTGAGCCGAGTAAGCACTACCCGTGGCGAGCACCATCCCCTCGGCTACCGAGGGAGATGCTAGCGAGAGACGTGAGAGCGCTCCGTCGATGAGTGTCAGATCAACGCCCTCCTGACTCATCCTGGCGACTACACGACGCAGACCTCCCGTCGAGGGGGGACCCGCTATGAGCGTCTTGCCGATGCCTCGTGCTCGTGCATAGATAAGCCGCCCGATCGAGGAGGAGTAGATGCGATCAATGTCAAATATCTCGGCTGGTAAGAGCTTCTTGCGAAAGAAGTTCTCAGCCGTCACAAAGCGCATCCCGTTGTGCAGGGTTATCTCTGGCTTGTCTGTCTGTGTCACCTGATCACGTAGCTCTCCATCGATGCCAATTGACGTCAGCGCCAGCTGCAGCTCTGGGTGGCGCTCTCGTAGCGCGCCGAGGATGTAGTTAAGACTTTCCGTCTTGCCCACATTCTTAGCAGTCCCTACGATAGCGAGACTCTTGAGCTGAGCTATGTTTGCGATGAATGGCATCAGTCGATAGTTTGATCTAATAGGAGAGCTACGTAATCAAAGGCGTGAGGAGCTTATCCCTTGTGGGCTTCGCGCCACTTACGGCTACGCTCCTTGCGGTCGAGATGATCAGGAGCCATAGAGAGCTGATCGCCTGTGAGTAGCCCGTAGACGCCCTCGTGGCGAGCCTTCTTACAGTCAGGGCACTGACAGGGCTCCTCCTTGTAGTCCATCGGCTCTGTGTAGGTCGTGATGACTCCCTCATAGTTGCGCAGCACCACACGGTGAGGCGACTGAGAGATCACATAGGTCGGCATGACTGGGATCTTGCCACCACCACCTGGCGCATCTACGACGAAGGTAGGTACAGCATAACCCGACGTATGACCACGTAGAGCCTCGATGATCTCGATACCCTTGGAGACAGGCGTACGGAAGTGTGAGATACCCTGCGAGAGGTCACATACATATATATAGTATGGACGTACGCGCATCTTGACTAACTCATGGACGAGGTGCATCATGATCGAGGGGCAGTCGTTGATACCACGCAGTAGCACAGACTGATTACCTAGAGGTATACCAGCATTAGCCATACGCTCGCAAGCCTCACGGCTCTCGCGAGTTACCTCGTTGGGGTGGTTAAAGTGCGTATTGAGCCATATAGGGTGATACTTGCTCAGCATCTGTACTAGCTCAGGCGTGATACGCTGTGGGCATACGACAGGTGTGCGTGATCCGATACGGATGATCTCTACATGAGGGATAGCACGCAGGCGCTGTATGATATACTCCAGCATCTTATCGCTAACCATGAGCGCGTCACCTCCTGAGAGGAGCACGTCGCGTACCTCAGGTGTCTGCTCGATGTACTCGATACACTTCTCGATGCGCTCCTTAGGAGAGGCAGCATCCTTCTGTCCGGCAAAGCGACGACGCGTGCAGTGACGACAGTACATAGAGCACATATCGGTAATCAGAAAGAGCACACGATCAGGATAGCGGTGCGTCAGTCCAGGCACGGGTGAGTCCTCATCCTCGCTCAGCGGGTCTAGCTGATCCTCTGGGCTTACGTGTAGCTCATTGATCGTGGGGATCGACTGCTTACGTACAGGATCGTTAGGATCATTGGGGTCGATCAAGCTTAGGTAGTAAGGCGTGATAGCCATACGGATCGTCTTGAGCGACTCACGTACACCCTCCTCCTCCTCGGGAGTTAGTTTGATATACTTCTTGAGCTGGTCTAGCGTCTCGATACGATTACGTACCTGCCAGTGCCAATCATTCCAATCAGCGTCAGATACTTCGGGAAAGAACTCCTTTCTTCTGCTTTCGTTCATTGTATGTGTGATTGATAGGGGATTGAATTTCGATGCATAAAGAGTAAGAGACTAGAGCGCCTTGGATACGCTCTAATCTCTTATCCATTTACTTAAGCATATAGCTCAGTGAAGATCTTGCGTAGAGCCTCACACTCACGGAGCTCCTGTAGTGTGATCTCTGCGTGACCCTTGGTGTAGCCGTTACCGACGATCATCGTCACATCCTTGCCGACCCCCTCTGCGCCGAGAGCTGCCTTGGTAAAGCTCGTAGCCATAGAGAAGAAGTAGACAACACCATCATCCTTCGTACAGAGGATACTAGTCATCTCCGTATCGGTGATGTTGACATTGTTGATCGTGACATCACACATCTTGCCGTCGGTGAGCTTCTCGATCTCCTCCATGACAGGTACAGGCTGTGTCGCATTGGCTGAGAATACGTAGTCGCAGAAGCCGAGAGCCTTCAGACGATCCGTACTACGCTGTGAGTGGCATAGTCCGATGACCTTACCTGTGACGCCAGCACGCTTCTTAGCCTCGTAGCAGCAGAGCATACCGCTCTTACCACCAGCACCGATGATGAGAACCGTGTCGCCTGGCTTGACCAGCTTAGCCACCTGAGCAGGAGCGCCAGCTACGTCTAGAGCTGAGAGTGCGAGGTTCTCAGGTAGATCATCAAGGATCTTAGCGTAGATACCGCTCTCGAAGAGGATAGCCTTGCCATCGATGTCGACCTGGTCAATGTCGGGACGGATATCCTTGATCTTGTCAATGCGTAGAGGTGTCAGTGAGAGAGATACGAGGGTAGCGATCTTGTCGCCCTCCTTGAGGTCTATCTTACCCTTGAGTGCATCACCTATCTTCTCGACAGTACCGAGGAGCATACCACCAGAGCCTGTGACTGGGTTGCGGTGCTTGCCTTGCTTCTCGACGATGCCCATCATGATCTCGGCGATCTTAGCCTTGTCGCCACCAGCCTGCTCCGCTATCTGCGTGAAGCTAGCTGAGTCGATGTTTAGCGTCTGTACATCGATGAGGATCTCGTTGTCATAGATCTCATCCATGTTGTTGTCGATCTTGTCTGCGGGCTGTGGTAGTACGCCCTTAGGAGAGATGACACGATGCGTGCCATACTTGTTTCCTTTCTTCTGCATATAAAAGTTGATATGATTGATTGTGTGATTGTATTAGTAAATAGGGGGGAAATCAATATCCTTTTAGTGGCGAGGAGCCAGCGAAAGGATCTGACGAGCCTCAGCAGGGTTAGCGATCTCACGACCTAGCTCATGAGCTATGCGTGCTGCCTTAGCGACTAGCTCGCCATTGCTCTTAGCGAGGACACCCTTAGAGAGATATAGGTTATCCTCAAAGCCGACACGTACGTGACCGCCCATGCCGATAGCAGCTGCTGCTAGTGGGAACTCGTGACGACCTATACCGGTAGCTGTCCAGGTAGAGCCTGCGGGGATGTTCTTAACGAGCCAAGCGAGATTGTCAGCCGTAGCGGGCGTACAGCCGAAGACACCTAGCACGAAGTTAAACTGCATAGGATCTCCAGGCACCTCACCTCTCTGAGCGAGACGCAGGATGGTGTCTAGGTGACCCATCTCAAAGCACTCGTACTCAGGCTTGATCTTGTTTTCGATCATACGCTTACCGAAGGCACGCATCATGGGGATCGTGTTTTCGAAGACATCATCGCCAAAGTTACACGTACCGCAGTCTAGCGTAGCCATCTCAGGCATCAGCTCTGTAGGCTGTAGACGCTCCTCAGCGGTCATGCCTACAGCACCACCCGTCGAGGGGATGATGATCACATCGGGGATCACCTTGTAGATGGCATCTAGGGCTTCCTTAAAGCGCGCCTTAGACTGTGTCGGTGTACCATCGTCCTCACGGACGTGGACGTGGATGACAGCGGCTCCAGCATCGTATGCGGACTTAGCCTCACGTACGATCTCATCGATTGTATAGGGGACAGCGGGGTTCTGCTCTTTTGTTACCTCGGCACCGCAGATCGCTGCCGTTAGGATTAGTTTATCCATAGATAGTTACTGCTTTAGAGAGATGTATAGATTAAGACTTGCGCTGGCACTTCTTAGGTACTACGCAGGTACCATGAGCACGACATACGACGACAGGCTCCTCAAGGACATCTGCTGCAGAAGCACTGATGTCAGTGCGTGGAGCGATCACCTTGCGTGCCTCAAACTGCATCTGGCGTGATGAATTACCGACCTGGGTGATCTCACCAACAGCCTCTATATAGTCTCCAGCATATACTGGAGCGAGGAACTCGACCTTGTCGTAGGCGCAGAAGAGACCCTCATCGCCATCTTGTATAATGAGTAGCTCAGTAGCCACATCGCCAAAGAGCTGTAGCATCTTAGCACCATCTACGAGGTTACCACCATAGTGCGCATCAGCACTAGACATACGTAGACGGATCATTGATTTTGGATTTGCCATTGTTTTGGGGATATTAAAGTGATTGATTGATCAGAGCCTGCGTTCAGGAGAGCCTCTCTAGAGGCTCGTACCACATCACTCCGATATTGTATAGAGTCTCTGTACGACTTACTCAAAGATGTAGTCCACAAAGATACCAGAGGCGTGTACCGCCTCGGGGCTGATCTGCCCTACGGGAACGATCTCGTCAATCTCAGCGACGACGCAGTCAGCAGCCATAGCCATCAGAGGCTGGAAGTTTTGTGTCGTACCCTTGTAGACTAGGTTACCGGTCTCGTCACCGACAGTACCCTTGATAAAAGCCATATCAGCACGTAGCGGCAGCTCGAGGAGGTAGTCCTGACCGTTGATATTGATCACCTTCTTACCATCGGCAATGATCGTACCTAGGCCCGTAGTCGTTAGGACGCCACCGAGACCGCAACCACCTACGCGGATACGCTCAGCGAGTGTACCCTGAGGGCTAAACTCGACCTCCAGCTCACCATTGTTCATCTGCTCAGCGGTCATCGGGTTCGTACCGATGTGAGAGACGATCAGATGCTTGACCTGCTTATTGGCGATGAGACGACCACAGCCACGGTCAGGATAAGAGGTGTCGTTGACGATCATCGTGAGATCCTTGACCCCACTCTCGACCAGCACGTCGACAATACGCTCAGGAGTCCCATTAGCGAGAAATCCCCCGATCATGATAGACATACCATCGTGCAGCTTAGCTTTGAGTCCTGCTTTATCGATTGATTTTTTCATAGATCTATGTGTTTATATATTTTGAACTTACTATCGTAGATTGTTTTTGGTCGCTCGGAGCACCAGATCGTAGCACCATCTTGGCACCGCTACGACACAGCTACTGTGGCGTAAAGCCTGCACTTACCCTCTAGGCACAAGCATAGCGTCAGAACCGCTCGGAGCAAGAAGGATCCAAGCAATTCCCCGCCTAGCGTACTCTGCGTGACACCATGAGTATCAGCCTTTATGTAGCCATCGTCGTACAACTCTTCAAAGGTACGAATATTTTGCGAATAATCCACTGCCCCACGACCGCAAACCTCACGAGTAGCGACTGATATGGATCGTATAACGAGTAACCCGTTGCTTTCTAAGTTCATATGCAAGTAAAATGCGAAGTTTTTTCTCGTTTCGGAAACTCAGTCGACTTCTCTTCGGGTGAACCGCTCGGCGGGGTGGAAGCTTCCACCGTAGGGGCGGACCTGTGTGTCCGCCCGTCCTCACCTGAGCGCAGTCTATTCTGCGGGCGGACACGTAGGTCCGCCCCTACACAAGCTACGTCAGCACGACAATTCCATTCATCAAACGCTGTAACCTCGATCTGTAGGGACACACGGTCTGTGCGTCCGTTCCCGTTAAAGCCCCGACACTGTAACCCTTGACGCAACGGACGCACGGGCCGTGCGTCCCTACAAATCGTTACACGTATCACAGTACTACAACGGACGCCCTCCCTCTAAACACTTCCGTGCGTCCCTACTTTATCGTTACTCGTCTTTGCACCTCTACAAACCGCTTTGCGTCTCGCTTTGCCGCGATTCTGAGGAATCCAAGTTATCAACAACTAAGCGTCTATGTCTAGATTATTCTGTAGCTTTGACGCGTTATTTATGACTGATATGTATCATGGGTAGAATCATCTCTCTTGCTAATCAGAAGGGTGGAGTCGGCAAAACAACCACTACGATCAACCTCGCAGCCTCTCTGGCTGTACTCGAGAAGAAGGTGCTCGTCGTCGATGCCGACCCGCAGGCAAATGCTTCGTCGGGACTGGGCGTCAACTCCACGACCCTCAGCGAGACTATCTACGAGTGTCTCATTGGTGGACTACCGCTCGACAAGGTGGTGCGCCCCACGCATGTGGACAATCTCTTCATACTCCCCTCACACATTGACCTGGTCGGAGCAGAGATAGAGATGCTCCAACTCAAGGATCGCGAGACAGTCATGAGAGAGATGCTCCGCCCTGTCGTCGATCAGTATGACTACATCCTCATCGACTGCTCGCCCTCACTCGGCATCATCACGGTCAATGCTCTAGTCGCTAGTCATGCGGTGATCATCCCCGTGCAGTGCGAGTACTTTGCACTAGAGGGTATCTCTAAGCTCCTCAACACGATACGTATTATCAAGAGCCGGCTCAACCCGGCGCTAGAGATCGAAGGCTTTCTCCTCACTATGTACGATAGCCGTCTGCGACTGGCTAATCAGGTGTACGATGAGGTCAAGGAGCACTTCGGGCAGCTTGTCTTCGACACGGTCATACAGCGCAATGTCAAGCTAAGCGAGGCCCCTAGCCACGGCTTGCCGGCACTCCTATATGATGCCGACAGCAAGGGGGCGATCAATCACCTTCAGCTGGCCGAGGAGCTGATCCGTCGCACGGCTCAGCGTGCTGCGCTATAAACACACCCTACCCCTACGATCATCATGACGAACAAGAAGAAAGAGAACAAAGTAATAGGCAGAGGACTAGACGCTCTACTCGGAGATATGAGCAACTCCTCTAGCATTAGCGAGATAGCTATCGACCAGATCGAACCTAATCCAGATCAACCTCGTAGGCACTTTGACCCAGAGAGTCTCGAGGAGCTAGCTGCCTCCATACGTGCCCTCGGCATCGTGCAGCCTATCACGGTGCGGGAGCTAACCGACGGACGGCATCTCATCATATCGGGAGAGCGTCGCTGGCGTGCCTCTAAGCTGGCCAACCTGACCTCTATCCCAGCATACATCGTCAAGGCAAACGATGAGCAGGTGGTCGAGATGGCGCTGATCGAAAACATCCAGCGCGAAGACCTCAACGCTATCGAGATAGCACTCACCTACAAGCGTCTCCTAGAGCACTCTGAGGGGACGCAAGAGGAGCTCGCAAAGAAAGTAGGCAAGACGCGCTCCTCGATCAGTAACTACCTGCGTCTCCTGCGCCTGCCCGCAGAGGTGCAGCTCGGACTGACGGAAAAGAAGATCGACATGGGTCACGCTCGTGCCATACTGAGCCTGACCGACCCAGCACAGCAGCTGAAGCTTTACCAGACCACGCTCTCGGAGCATCTGAGTGTGCGACAGGTAGAGGCTCTAGCCAATGAGATGCAAGAGCCGAGCGAAGAAACTACAAAAGCGAGCAAGAAGAGACAGACGCTCTCCAAGCTCGCTTCCCATGGCAATGATTATGCTCCTCTAGCTAAGCAGCTGAGTAGCTTCTTCGGTACGAAGGTCTCCCTACGCTGTAAGGAGAGCGGTAAGGGAAGCATCACGATCCCCTTTAGCTCTGAGGAGCAGCTCATAGAGATCTGCTCGATCCTAGAGGGCGGAGCTAACCACTAGTCAGCAGTCTAAGAGATGCTCCGCACTGCTCTGACCCGCTCACTACTCGTCCTCGTGATGAGCTGCGCTATAGCTTGCTACAGTGGCACGGCTCTCCATGCGACCGCACTCGTAATGTCACAAGACACGACTACGGTGGCGGTCGACACGTTGGGCACGAGTCTGTCCGACACGCTCCGCACGAAAGCTTCGAGCGAACAGGTCTCCGTTCCGACAGCTACCCAGGCGAAGCGTCAAGTTGCTGGAGACTCTACCGCAACGGCAACGATGCCTGCGAGTTCGCCGGAAGCTTTGCAGCGTACCACTGCGGCGCAAGTGACCAAGCAATCGAGAGGCGTACCTTTTATCCATAAGATGACCAGGTGGTTCACACGCTACCCCAACTCGGGCGTAGCTCTCATCTGCTCCATCATACCTGGCGGCGGTCAGCTCTACAATCAGCGCTACTGGAAGATACCGATCGTACTCTCAGCTATGACTGCTGGTGTCTATGCGATTACTTGGAATCAGCGACTCTACCACGAGTACCACACCGCCTACGCTGATCTGCTGAGCGAGAATCCGCTCGATCACACCTCCTGGCAAGCCTTTATACCGCCTGGTGCTGATCCTACTAAATATGTCTCCGATGGTAACCTACGCTCGCGTCTAGAGCGTGGCTCCAAGCAGTACAAGGAGAGTAGAGACCTGAGTATCGTCATCTCGGCGGCACTCTATCTCCTCTCAGCGCTAGACGCTTATGTCGATGCGGAGCTATACTACTTTAATGTGTCCCCACAGCTCACGATCGATATGGGCGAGGGACTACGTGACAAGCCTTCAGGGCCTCGGCCTCAAAGTGTGATGGTCGGTGCCTCTGTGCGTTTTTAGACAAAAAACTCTTTATGAAGACCCCTATCCTGAGACACGCTTGTGTCAGAATCACGACCTATATAATTCTCATTTGTTGCTTGCCAACACTCCTAGCAGCGGCACCCTGGTATGAATCCCTGGACAGTGTAGACACGGAGGGCGCCATCGAGCTAGACGCTGTCACGGCTCGCAAAGAGCTTCGGGAGAGTCTGCCGAAGAGTCTTGACACTGATCTAGGTCTGCTCATGGAGACCTGGCGTACGGGCTATGCGACACAGCAACGCTTTGAGGTGCCGTGCGGCTCCTACAAGACAGAAGACATTCGCTCACTGAGTGACTCCGTACTGATCTCACGACTGAAGGCTCTACCTACCGTCATACCGATCCCCTACAACGCTATGGTCAAGGAGGGTATAGCTACCTACATCTCTGACCGTCCTCGGCTGATACGTGTCATCCTCGCTCTCGGAGACTACTACTTCCCCATTATGGAGGAGATCTTCGACCGTAACGGACTACCAGTCGAGCTGGTTTACCTCACGGTCATAGAGTCAGCGCTCAATCCCTTTGCCGTTTCACCTGCTGGCGCTTCTGGACTTTGGCAACTGATGCTCCCCACGGGACGCAGCTTGGGGTTAACGATCAATAGCCTTGTCGACGAGCGATTTGACGTTTATAAGAGTACTGAAGCAGCGGCGATCTATCTCAAGCAGCTCTACGGGCTCTTTGACAATTGGCTCCTAGCTATCGCTGCGTACAACTGCGGTCCGGGCAATGTCACCAAAGCTATCCGACGCTCTGGGGGGAAGAACACCTTCTGGGGAGTCTATCCCTATCTACCCCGTGAGACACGCAACTACATTCCTCTTTTCATCGGAGCCTATTACGCCTGCTACTACCACAACGAGCACAACATCTGTCCACAGGCACAGTCTATGCCGCTTGCGACCGACACGCTAGCCGTGCAGATACCGCTCACCTTTGCCCAGATCTCTCAAAGCACAGGCATACCCACCGAACAGATACGCACACTCAACCCGCAATACAAGCGAGGAGTCATCCCCGCCGCTGGAGCGACACCCTACACCATCCGACTACCACTAAAAGGCATCTCACGACTCGATGAGGCGCTCATCTACCTGCGACGTAATCATAAGGAGGAGCTATCCAAGCAAATATCCGAAGCGCGAGAAGAGATCAAGCAAGCATCCGCTCCCACACAAAAGAGCAAAGCTACCAAAGCTCGCTACAAGACTTATAAAGTACGTCGTGGCGACAGTCTTGCCAAGATTGCCAAGCGACATGGGGTCTCTGTCGCTGCCCTCAAGCGAGCCAACGGACTCAAAGGTCGTAATCCCAAACTTCGACCTGGACAACGACTGAAGATCCCCAAATAAATCTAACCTCTAAAGTCTAATCTCTAACTTCTAAAGTCCAGTATGTCCGCCATCCAAGACCTCTACGCTCCCGAGTACAGCCACTGCTGGGGCTGTGGAGCTGCACACCCTTACGGGCTGCATCTCAAGAGCTATCTCAGCGACGATCACGCTTACTGTTACTGCCATCACACGCCCGATGCTGTCTACACAGGCGGGGTCCCCGACAATCTATACGGAGGCTTCATCGCCATGCTCTTCGACTGCCACGGCACAGCCGCAGCCGCTGCTCTTTACTTAGCAGCTCACGAGGAGGAGCTGACGGCTGAGAGCCTCCAGCGCTTCATCACCGCACATCTAGAGGTGGACTACCTCGCTCCGACTCCGATGGGTGTCGAGCTAGAGATCCGTGCTTACCCCGTAGAGGTGACCGATCGTAAAGTCATCCTATCACTCGAACTGCACTGTGGCGAGCGCATCACCGCTCGTGGCAAGATGGTCGCTGTTAAGCATCGCCGTCCCGCTGCAGAGTGAGCAAGTCCTAACAAGCAAAGTCGCACAAGTCTGTAGAGTCTACGAGATTGAGTAACTTTGTGAGCCTGCTGAGGGTACAGCCTTACCATTGTGGGGCTTCGTGCGCTCTTCTTAGCATTGGATACATTATTCATTAGCACCCATGCCTACATCTACGTCCGGCTCCACGCTATCTGCTCCTATCAAGAAAGCTATACCGCCACATGAGCGACAGACCTTCACTCCGAGACGCTCTCCACTAGCCGTGGAGATACTCTACCTCGTCCTCGGTGCTATCTGTCAGGCCGTCGCTTATGCCTGCTTCATAGCTCCCGCCAACATTGTCCCTGGAGGATGCTATGGTCTCAGTATCACGATCAACTATCTGACGCAGGGGACCTTTGAGGCGTTTCCTGAGGGGCTACCGATTGGTGCTGTGGCGCTCTGCTTCAACGTACCCTTCTTCCTCCTAGCGGCTCGCTCTCTAGGCTTACGAAGCGGAGGCAAGACGATCGCTACCTTTCTCCTCATCTCTATCTGCACCGACCTGATCACCACGATGACACGAGACATGGTCATCGTGAGCAACGATAAGTTTCTCTCTTCCGTCTATGGCGGTGCTATCCTCGGACTAGGCGTGCTACTCACCTTCAAGGCGGGCAGCACCAGTGCCGGTACCGATGTCATCGCTCGCGTACTCTCTAAGGGCAACAACCTCAAGACTAGCCACATGATCATAGCCGTAGACTCTGCTGTGGTACTCTTCGGACTGATCGCTTTTGGAGATGTCAGCGTGCCGCTCTACTCCTGGATCACCATCTTTGTCTATGGTAAGGTGGTGGACTTCCTACAGCCTGAGAACCCCAACAAAGCGATCTTCATCGTCTCCGAGCATACCGCTGAGCTACGCACGCTTATCATTGAGCAGCTTAACCTCCGCGGCACCTTCCTCCATGGTAGCGGTATCTACGCTGGAGCGGAGCGTGACATTATCTTTATGATTGTGGAGCGCAAACATGTCAACAAGCTCAAGAAAGCCGTACTCCTCGCTGACCCCAAAGCCTTTATCGCAACAACCAATGCGACCAACGATACAGCTCCAAAGATTATCTAGTTTATGAAACAGTTTGCCACCCTCTTACTCCTCTTAGCTCTTTGCGTCACCTCGCTCACGGCTCAGACAGAGAGCGAGGCACTACCCGCAGGGCGACGGGTGCTTGTGGAGACTTCTCAGGGAGACTTCACGCTCTTGCTCTATGACGACACGCCTCTACATCAAGCCGCTTTCCTAGAGCATGTACGTCGAGGAGACTACGAGGGTGTTTTGATGCACCGTGTCATAGCTCAGTTTATGGTTCAGGGAGGTAATCTCTCGACCCGTGGAGCGACACGCCAGACGGATGTCTCTATAGACACCCTCTCGACCACCATCCCTGCAGAGATCCTGCCCAACCATATCCATAAGCGAGGAGCACTAGCAGCAGCACGTGTCGCTGGGGAGGAGAATCCTGAGATGCGTTCCTCGGGCAGTCAGTTTTACATCGTCACGGGGAGCTACTATACAGACTTTGACCTAGATGATATAGCAGCTCAGCGTGAGTGGGACTACACGCCTGAGCAGCGCCAGGAGTACAAGTTGCAAGGTGGCGCTCCTTGGTTGGACAGGCAGTACACCGTCTTTGGCGAAGTGATCGATGGCATGCGCACGATCACCAAGATCGAAGACCTCCCGACCGACGAAACCAACCGTCCTAAGCGAGATGTGATCATCAAGCGCATGACGCTCTTGCCCTAACTTCACCGACACAATGCAGACTCCCGTCCCGCCAGAATTAAGTGCAAAGCTACAACTAGACTACCCTGAGCATGCCGCCCGCATTGTCGAGGCACTAGAGACGCTCCCCACGGTCTCTCTGCGTCTTAACCCAGCCCGCACACTGACCACCCCACCCCACGCAGAGCTTCTAGATGGCGCTATACCATGGCTTCCGGCAGAGCTCGAGGGCTACTGGCTCAGCGAGCGACCCACCTTTGCGCTAGACCCACTATGGCACGCTGGTGCTTACTACGTGCAGGACGCTAGTGCTATGACGCTCGCCACCATCTGGGAGCAACTCGACTGGCACACACCTCCTCGGCTAGCACTAGACCTCTGCGCAGCTCCAGGTGGCAAGAGCACGCTCCTCCGTGACCTACTCCCCAAGGAGACGCTCCTCATGAGCAACGAGATACTCCCCAAGCGGTGCAAGATCCTTGTGGAAAACCTAGTCAAGTGGTGCGGTGCCGACCAAATGATCATCACACAAGAGGAGCCACAGCGGCTCACGCCCCTACTACGAGGAGCGTGTGACCTCATCTTAGTTGATGCTCCCTGCAGTGGCGAGGGACTGATGCGCCGTGACGAAGAGGCGAGACGTATGTGGTCGCCTCAGCTCGTCTCTGACTGCGTGACCCGCCAGCGGGCTATCCTACAGGAGGCGATGCGTATGCTGGCTCCCGAGGGTATACTCCTCTACGCCACTTGCACCCTCAATCAAGAGGAAAACGATCAAATGGTTCAGTGGCTCCTTGACCACTATCCCTGCGAGCTCATTGACCTCTTCCGCTCTGCTGAACGCATCGCAGGAGCTTATGCCACTTCGTATGGTCTGCACCTCTGGCCAGGCATCGTACGAGGAGAGGGCCAATACCTCGCTGCACTACGCCTCACCGACATCGTTGAGACCCCGAGCGAAGCGCGCAAGGCAAAAGGCTTAACACGCACCAGCCGACAGGAGTTAGCCGGTCTCTCTTGGCTCAGCGAACCGACATTCGCTGACTACTACACCATCGGTGAGCGCATCTACCAGCTCACGCCCGAGGCGGCTCAGCTCGTTGCTGAGGCGTACAGAGAGCGTCTCGCCATTACCACGCCAGGACTGGAGATAGCCTCCATGCGCCACCAGGCGAAGGGCTACGAGCCCTCCTTTGCCCTGCTACACCATAAGCTATATAATGCGACGAGCCTACCCGCACTAGAGCTACCTCTGCAAGAGGCTCTACGCTATCTGCGAGGCGAGGCACTCACGACAGAGACCCCGACAGAGCGGGGCATCACATTCATCACCTATCGGGGCATCCCCTTAGGTCTGGCACACTGCACAGGCTCACGGCTCAACAACTTATACCCTAAGCCGTATCGCCTACGCATCTAAAGACAAAACACCTAACCTGATATACAACATTATGGACAAGAAAAAGAAAGTACTCATCTCCTTTGATACCGTACGCCCCGGCTTCGAGGAGCTGGCCGAGTGGGCCGATATGACCCGTCGCCCCGAAGGCGAGAGTTTCACACGTGAGGAGATGATGGAGATAGGCGCACAATATGATGCGCTCGCCACGCAGTTTACCTTCCCCGTAGATCGTGAGCTGATTGACGCTTTCCCAAATATCAAGCTGATCGCCAACTATGGTGTCGGCTACAACAACATCGATGTCGCCTATGCGCATAGCAAAGGGATCACCGTAACCAATACCCCTCGTGCCGTCATCCAGCCTACGGCAGAACTAACCATGGGACTACTCCTGAGCTGCAGTCGCAAGATCGCTATGTGGGATCGTCACATGCGCCGCACCAAGAGCAGTAGCAAGTCGCTCTCTGACAGCTCAGGTATGGCGACCAACCTCTGTGGCAAGACCATCGGCATCATCGGCTATGGCAACATAGGTCGTGCCGTGGGACACATGGCACAAGCCTTCGGTATGACCGTCCTCTACAACAAGCGTCACCAGCTCGATGCTGCAACCGAGCAGGAGCTAGGAGTCACCTATGCCGACCTGGACAAGATCTTTACGGAGTGTGATGTCGTATCCCTCCACACCCCTTACAATGAAGACTCGCACCACTTAGTCTCAGCTAGTCGCTTAGCGCAGATGAAGCGCTCAGCTATCCTCATCAATGCAGCGCGCGGAGCAGTTGTTGACGAGGCTGCCCTCGTGCATGCGCTTCAGACAGGCGAGATAGCTGCTGCGGGGCTAGATGTCTTCGAGCATAGCGACAATCCGCTCCCCGAGCTGTACGAGATGGAGCAGGTGACTATGACGCCACACGTCGGCACACAGACCTACGAGGCGCGAGTCGCTATGGCGCAGGAGCTGTGCAACTGCATCATCGGCTACTTCGAGGGCGACCGCCCCATCAGCATCGTTCGGTAAAGGCAAGTCCCTCACTACAAACACACAACAGTAACTCCACGGAAGGTGTCCCGCCACGCCTTCCGTGTTTTTTTTTGTTTCTCTCAGACCACTACTCGGACTACTATTCTGGGTTCTCGTCAAGCTGCTGGAGGAGCTGTGAGACCTCCTTGTCGATAGAGGTGAGCCGTGTGGAGCAGAACTGTATCAAGCCGGTCGCCTCCTCGATGAGCTTGGTCAGTTCATCCACCTCTATATCGCCTGTCTCCAGGAGCCGTACGATCTCCTGGATACGTGTGATAGCCTCTTGGTAAGTCTGCTGTGGTTGCTCCGTCTGGGCGTTGCTAGCGTCAGTCATAGGGATATGTATTTAATTATTAGTATCTTTGTCTCGTGTAGTATCTCGTCAGGAGACCTCATCGCTATGCAAAAGTAACTATATATATTATACCAAACGAACTAAGACTATGCGTAGACAAGTAATTATGCTACTAGCCATCGCCATGATGCTGACCGCTTGTAACAAGCAGAAGCAGCAGACCGACCTGGCTGACAATCCATTCGTTCATCCAAGTGAAACTTACATGAATGCACCCGACTTTACCAAGATCAAGGCAGAGCACTTTGCGCCCGCCTTCGACGAGGGTATGCGTCAGCACAACGAGGAGATAGCAGCCATCGTGGACAATGCTGAGGCACCTACCTTTACCAATACCATCGAGGCACTCGAGCGTGCTGGACAGGTCCTCCAGCGCACCTCTGCCGTCTTCTTCGCGCTGACCAGTGCCGACACCAATGATGAGCTACGCGCCATCGAGGAGGAGTACGTACCCAAGCTCACGGCACACAGCGACGAGATTATGCTCAACGACAAGCTCTTCGCTCGCATCAAGACCGTCTACGAGACTGGTCTAGAGGGGCTACAGCCCGATCAGGTACGACTCACCAAGCAGTACTACGACAACTATGTCAAGGCTGGTGCTAACCTATCCGCTGAGGATAAGGAGAAGCTCAAGAAGCTCAACGGCGAGGAGGCCGAGCTCACCGCTAAGTTTGGCAATATGCTGACCGACGCAACGAACGTACCTGTCTTCTTTACCGACAAGGCTCAGCTCGACGGTCTCACCGACAGCGAGCTACAAGAGGCTGCCGACCTAGCTAAGGAGGAGGGCAAAGAGGGCCAGTGGGCTATACGCCTAGTCAATACGACCCAGCAGCCCGTCATGGCTAAGCTCAACAACCGCGACACACGCAAGGCTATCCTCGAGGCTTCCATCAATCGCTGCAACAACGGCGATAAGTACGACACGCAGGAGATCATCAAGCGTCTCGCTACGCTCCGTGCTGAGAAGGCTCAGCTACTAGGCTTTAAGACCTTTGCCGACTGGACGCTACAGGACGCACTCGCTAAGAATGGGGAGACAGCTCGCAACTTCCTCGATCGTCTTGCTAAGCTCTACCAGCCTAAGGCTGCTGAGGATGCTAAGATGCTAGAGGAGTTCGCCCGCAAGAGCGAGGGCCCCGACTTCAAGCTCGAGGCTTACGACTGGGCTTACTTCGCTGAGAAGATGCGCAAAGAGCAGTACGACATCGATGAGGCACAGCTGAGCGAGTACTTCGTTCTAGACAACGTTCTACATGACGGTGTCTTCTACGCTGCCAACAAGCTCTACGGTCTCACCTTCGAGCAGCGCACCGATGTTTCTGTTTACAACCCAGACGTGACAGTGTATGATGTCAAGAATGAGCAGGGCGAGGTGATCGCACTCTACTACTTCGATCCCTATGCACGTCCCTCTAAGAGCGGTGGTGCCTGGATGAGCAACTTCGTCGAGCAGTCTACCCTCCTAGGCAACAAGCCAGTCATCTACAACGTCTGCAACAATAAGAAGCCCGCTGCCGGTCAGCCCTGTCTGATGACTTGGGATGAGGTGACGACCCTCTTCCACGAGTTCGGTCATGCGCTACACGGTATGCTCTCTACGCAGACCTATCCTTCGATCGCTGGAACTAATGTCTCAAGAGACTTTGTCGAGTTCCCCTCACAGTTCAACGAGCACTGGGCTACTGAGCCTACTGTCTTTGCCAACTATGCTAAGCACTACAAGACTGGTGAGCAGATGCCTGCTGAGCTACGTGAGAAGATGATCGCTGCTGGCAACTTCAACCAAGCTTACTCAATCGGTGAGAACATTGCCGCATCACTCATCGACCAGTGCTGGCACGCCCTCACTGTAAGCGACAAGATTGATGACGTTCAGGCATTTGAGCAGGAGGCACTCACGAAGTACGGAATGCTCAATGCACAGATCCCACCCCGCTACCGCTCACCTTACTTCCGCCACATCTGGAGCAACGACTACTCAGCAGGTTACTACTCCTACCTCTGGAGCGAGGCTGTAGACAACGAGGTCTACGCTTGGATCGAGGCTCACGGTGGTATGACGCGTGAGAACGGACAGCGCCTAGCCGACATCCTCCTCTCTCGTGGAAACAGCGAGGACCTGATGGTACTCTTCGAGCAGTTCACCGGACACAAGGAGGTCGACATCGAGCCACTCCTACGCTTCCGCGGTCTCCGCTAATCATACAGCGCAGCTAGCTGATCCAACAACAGCTAGCGCTAGGTCAATACAAATACACGCAAGAGCCTGTCACGACATATCTCGTGGCAGGCTCTTCCTTTATGCAGCGACGTGCGACTCGTCTATGGTGGGAAGGGTCGCTACACGTCTCCGATTACTCCGATTGTTCCGATACCATCCGACATTCTCCGACTACTCCGACACCTCCACGTGGAAATTTCCCAATAGCTCGCTGGAAAATAAAAATTCGCCACGTAGGCGAGAAATGATTCCTCCGAAGTTTTATTTCATTCCTCCGAAGTTTTATTTCGTCCCTACGTGGGGATTTTTCTGTTCCTCCCTAGGAATTTGGAAATCCCTAGGGAGGGATTGGGAAACTCCTCGTGGAGGATTTCAATCTTCTCCGAAAAAATGGGCTGGAGATTCGGACTTAGAGATTAAAACGAGACAAATAACGATTGACTAGGACGCACGATTGTGAGATTTGTAGCGTGGAGCTGAAGCGGAGGATCGGTGGCTGGTCGTACGATTTCACCACCTTTGCAGTGGTGAGGCTGTCACTGAGCCATCGTATCGCTCTCGTAGCCTATCAGCTTTCACGCTTTATCTCAATGAGATATGGCTGTCCAAAGCCTGTATTAGCCTGTAGTTCGAAGGTCGCTGGGCCACCCGCTGCGACCGTGAATGTCTTCGCAAGGTAGTCAATCGTGATGCCCTCTGGATTACCAACTACATTGAGTCCAAAGTTGCTATCACCGAGATCGCTCTCCTTAACGACGTTACCATCAAAGTCTGTAATATACATCGTCCCTATCACTTTACCAGTCCCGCCCTTCGAGGTGAACTGACTTGGCTCGGCTTTGAAAGAGAATCTCCATCCGCCACGCATTATGAGGATGGTCTGCTTACAGCCCTTACCCTTGCCTCTGATGACCTCAGCTTCAATCTTAAAAGTCTTAGCATTTATACCCTCTCGGACAAAAAACTCATTAGGTCGATACGCACAAGGCTCTATCTCAGAAGAATACTTCTCAAAGTGCAGTGTAAACTCTGAGTTCTCCAGCGGGGTCTCATGGAGTAGCTCTCCGCTGGGAGATAGCTCTTGTAGCACTCCGTGAACCTTCCCATAGCCTCCATAGCCTGAGAAGGAATTGGGCGTGGCCGTAAACTTGGCTTTGAAAGTGTTCTCTTGTGGCTCCTGAGGAGTCGGTGGCACACTTTTACTGCAAGAAGTGGCTAGTAGCAAAAGCCCAAGAAGAGAAGCTGCGCATATCATATAGGTAATGTACTTCATCATTGTTATAGGGTTTTAGTTTGTGAGTGTCTAGCGTATTACGCCTACAAATATAGAGAAATAATTCACGGAGAGCTACATATTTTACATTTGCCAGTCTAGGTGATGGGCGAGGTGGCTGATTGTGTGATTTCACTACCTTTGTATCGGAGAAACCTTTACCAAGGTGTCACCCCCTACTGCTCTGCAGATCCTATGGCACAAGATCTACACAACAAAACTACCGACGAGCGCTCTATGCAGTCGTCTCGCTCACAGCGTATCGCCCGCAATACGCTATTCCTCTTTGTGCGTATGGCGGTGGTCACCCTCCTCTCGCTCTACATCTCCCGTGTACTCCTAGCAGCGCTCGGAGCGGAGGACTTCGGTATCTATCAAGTGGTCGGGAGCCTTGTAACCGCCTTTGGCTTCATCAATGGAGCGATGGTCTCTGCGACACAGCGCTTCTACTCTTACGAGCTGGGACGAGGCAATCTCTCAGGCGTAGGGCGCATCTACAGTGTCTCCATCGTTGTGCAGCTCCTGCTGGTCTTGCTGGTATGCGCTATCGCGATCCCCTTCGGTCTATGGTACGTGCCAAACAAGCTTGTGGCACCGCCCGAACGTATGACGGTGGCGCTGTGGATCTACTTCATCTCCTTGGGGACCTTTGTGGTCAATATGATGCTCACCCCGTTTCAGAGCCTCATCGTCTCACATGAACGGATGAATCTCTTTGCTCTGCTCAGCATCGTGGACATCGCTCTGCGACTTGGTGCCGTGCTACTCCTGAAAAGCTACGCTGGCGATCAACTCCTCCTCTACCCGATCCTGCTCCTTGCCGTCAGCGGCGTGATGGCTCTCTGCTATGTGGGGAGCACAAGACGACTCTTTCGTCAGGTGCACTTTCGCTGGGTACGGGATAGGTCGGCCTATCGCGAGATACTATCCTACTCGGGGTGGAACCTCTTTGGCAATCTGGCTGCTGTGGCTCAGACGCAGGGCATCAACATCGTCTACAACTACTTCTTCGGGCCACTTCTGAATGCAGCTTTTGGCATTGTCAACTCAGTGCGTAGTGCGTTACTGATCTTTGCAAATAACTATCAGATGGCGGCTAATCCGCAGATCATCAAGTCGTACGCCGCTGAGGAGTATGGCTATCTCCACAAGCTCATCTGCGCCAGTGCTAAGATCTCCTACCTGCTGATGCTCTGCGTGGTGATTCCCTTTGCGTTAGACCTAGATCTGCTACTTCGCTTATGGCTGGTCAAGCCGCCTGAGTATGCCTCGCTACTGCTCCAGCTGACGCTCATCGTACTGCTCATAGAGAGTCTCTCGGGGGCGCTGATGACAGGTATTCAGGCGACAGGACGTGTGCGCACCTACCAAGTGCTGGTCGGAGGAATGATCATCATGATCCTACCGCTCTCTATGCTCGCCTTCTGGCTGGGTGCACCCCCAGAGTACTCGGTATACATTAATATAGTAGTCTCTATAGCGTGCTTGGCGGTGCGTCTGGTACTCTCCTATAAGTATCACGCACTAGGCGTCGGCTACTACCTCAAGCGTGTGGTGCTGCCCATCTTACCGCCGACCATCGTCATGCTATTAGGAGCTTACCTCTATCGGCGTTGGCTCCCCTACGTCGGCTCTATTTGGGGACTATTGGTAGCCTCTATCTTACTCGGAGGGCTATGTGCCGTAGTGATCCTAACACTCTCACTGACAGGCGAAGAGAAGCGACTCGTCAAGGGCTATCTGCATCTTTCTAAGCGGCGGCAGGCTCCAAACGACTGACTTGACCAAATAAAATGACGACAAAACGGATCCATATACTGACACACCCCCTAGGAGCTAACTATGGCGGTATCATGCAGGCGTATGCATTGCAGCAAGCCTTGCGCCAGTTGGGCTACGATCCTGTGACACTAGACATTCCCTTCGACCATCGCTCCCCGCTAAGGCGATGGGCTAAGTCACGACTCTTAGCACTAAAGCAGATCCCCTACGACCAGTCTAGAAAAGCGGAACGTATCATACAGCAGCACACATCACGCTTCGTACAGCAGCACATCACGCTCTCACCACGACTCCGCAGTGCCAAAGAGCTACGGGAGTACTACCGACAGCAGCCCGCTCATGCTTATATCGTGGGAAGTGATCAGGTGTGGCGACAAGCGTTTGTCCCGATGCTCGACGACTACTTCTTTCGCTTTATTCCCGAGTCAGACCCCGTGCGACGCATCGCCTATGCTGCTTCCTTTGGCGTAGATCCGATCGATATTGCTCCCGAGCGAACGGCTCGTTATAGCGACTTACTAAGTCGCTTTGTAGCGATTTCGGTGCGTGAGCTCTCTGCTGTGCCAATCCTGAAACAGCAGTTTGGCGCTTCGGCGCAGTGGGTACTGGATCCGACGATGCTCCTCACGAGAGAGGAGTATATCGACCTATTTGGATTGCGAGTGGAGCCTTCGAGCGGGGTGTTCGCCTATATGCTTACCGATACACCACACAAGGAGGCGCTCGCTCAGCAGATAGCGCAGTCGCAGCATACTACCTACCAGCTCTTCTCTCCGTGGCGGCACTGGACCGCACGCGGCGAGAGCCTGGAGGAGTGCATCTTACCTCCCGTAGAGGCGTGGCTCGAGGGGATTCTCAACGCCCAGTATGTGGTGACAGACTCCTTTCACGGTGTGGCCTTCTCACTCATCTTTGGCAAGCCTTTTGTTGCTATCGTCAATAACCATGGTGGTTGCAGTCGCTTTGACACGCTTATCAAGACCTTCGGTTTGGAGAGTCAGCAAGAAGGAGCCTATGAGTTGGTTAGCTCGCCTGAGCGCTACGATGTACAGGCTATAGCACAGAAAATGTCACAACATCGAACGGACTCTATGGACTTTATAAAGAATGCCTTAAGATAAGGGTGTGCATATCTCGTGGCAAGAAGAGTTTCTTGAATCACTTTTTATACGTATCTTTGCCTCTGCTAAATGACTAATCTATAGTAACTATCCGAAGGGAGAAGCTTTCAAACAAGAAAAAAGGGGGGCTTTGCCTCTTTTGGAGCGAGCTCTCTAAGCAAACAATATAACGCATCTACTTAAGAATGAAATCTTTAGTTCGCCTTAACACACCCTTCTTTGGAGTTCTTCTGGTAGCGACACTCTGTCTTATAACGACCTCTTGTGCATCACGCAAAGATGTTGTCTACCTACAAGATGCCTCCATAGGCTCCCAGAGCCAGTACAGTGTGCCTGTCCTACATATTGCTAAGGGTGATATGCTCGGTATCACCGTCAACTCCAAGAATCGAGAGCTCTCTGATCCCTTCAACCTTCCAATGGTCGGTTACTATAGTGCTTTCGGCATTTCAGCAGCTAATACCCAGCAGGGCTATCTTGTGGACGATGAGGGCTACGTAACATTCCCAACTTTAGGTCGAATTAAGGCAGAGGGACTAACCCGCAATGAGCTAAATAATAAGATCGCTACAGCGCTCCGTGATCAAGGTCTTCTCAACGATGCCACCGTTACGGTCTCTCTACTCAATGCACAGATATCTGTACTAGGCGAAGTGGCTCGTCCAGGTCGCTTTCCTATGGTGAGTGATCAGGTCTCCATCTTAGACGCAATCGCTATGGCAGGTGACCTAACGATACAAGGACGCAGAGACAACGTATTGGTCATACGAGAGATCAATGGAGAGCGATACATCATCGCACACGATCTACGTAGCAACAATATATTTGAATCTCCCTGTTACTTCCTCCGTCAGGGAGACATCGTCTATGTGGAGCCAAACAACGCAAAAGCACAGACAGCTAGCATCAACCCCAACAACAATGTGGGGACTTGGCTAAGCGTTGTCAGCACAGCGACTTCTTTGACAACCTTTGTCTTCACAATTATAGCTAGCCAGAAGAAGTAAGCACTTCTAGCTCTAACTTCTACACTCAGCACGGTTTATTAGAATGGAATATCAAACAGCTTCTACCCAGCAGGAACCTATACGTTCCTCCGAGGAGGTCAGCACATTCTCCTTACGAGATATTCTGATGATCCTCAAGGCCAACTGGCTATTTATACTTCTATCGTTCCTCGTTTGTCTCGCTCTAGGATTTCTCTACATCAAGTCCTCTTCCCATCAATACAGTCGATCTGCGAGTCTCTTGATCAAGAGCGAAACTTCGATCAACTCCGCCATAGAGAGGCTAGCGCAGTTTACAGGAGACAAGCACTCCTACAGCGATGATGTCTCCAACCAGATCATAATCTTAGGGACCGAGCGTGTCGTCAGCGAGACCGTCCGTCGTCTCGGACTAGATGTACAGTATCATTATGATGCGGGGTTGCGAGAGAAAGATCTCTACAAGCAGTCGCCCGTATCTATCCGCTTTGTCAATGCAGACCCTGACGAAAAGATTTCCCTCCGTATCAAGTCTGACAAAGAGGCGCACAATCAAGTGATCCTCTACGATATCAAGAGCTCACTGATTGGCAAAGTTCAAGAGCCTATCGCTGCTACTCTAGGAGATACCATAGCCACCCCCATTGGCAAGGTTGTTGTAGAGGCTACACCGTACTACAGCAACTTTCCAAACTATGAAGTGCTGAAGGTGCAAAAAGACAACTTCAATGCTGTCGTGCGCAACTACATGAAGGCTCTTCAGGTATCCCTTCAGCAGAAAGACGCATCCGTCATCAAGCTCACCATACAGGCGGGCAATCCTCTACTTGCTGAGGACTTTCTCTCCACGCTCATCCTTGTTTACACAGAGCTAGAGCGCTCTGATAAAGTCAAGATAGCGGAGAGTACCCAGCGCTTTGTCGATGATCGTCTAGCTATCATCAGTTCCGAGCTGGGACAGGTCGATGCTGAGATCGAAGACTTCAAGCAGTCCCAGCAGATTGCCGATATACAGGCCGAAGCACAGGAGTACATTAAGGGAAGCTCTGAAGTCAAGACACGACTAGTCGAACTGAACAATAATATCTCCATCGCTCAGTTTGTCCGAGGGCACCTTAAGGACAAGAATCAAATGGAGTCTCTCATTCCAGCTAATGTGGGCATTGCCTCCCCTTCCATCGAAGCGGCTATCGCTAAGTACAACGAGTTTCTACTCAAGCGTGACCAGCTACAAGCTAACTCTAGTAGCCAGAACCCGCTCGTTCAGGAACTTAACACACAGCTCGCAGCACAGAGACTCTCTATCATCACTTCCATAGATAACCTCATATCTACACTCGAAGTGGAGCGTCAAGGTATTCTCTCCGAGCAGTCCAGCTATAAGGGTCGCATCACCTCTGTGCCTATGCAGGAGCGCATCGTAGGAAGTATCTACCGACAGCAAAAGATCAAGGAGGAGCTCTACCTCTTCCTCCTCAACGTACGAGAGCAAAACGCACTCTCTATCGAGGCTGCCGAGTCAAACGCACGTCTCATCCAAACGCCTACAGGACCTACTGAGCCTGTTAGCCCTCGTGCTCCTATCATCATGCTGGCCGCTGGGTTGCTTGGTCTGCTGATTCCAATGGGCATACTATACATACGTGGTATCGCCAATAATAAGATACGAGGGAAGGTAGACATAGAGCGTTACACCTCAATCCCCGTGCTAGGTGAGATCCCCCACTACAAAGCATCCAAGAAGCATATCAAGCAGGTCGAGGAGCAGATCAAAGATCAGCTTGTAGGACTAAGCAGTAAGGAGCGAAACGAGATCATAGACCAAGCAGCTCGTATGTTCATCGTCGGGCATCACAGGCGCAGTGTAGTCTCCGAGGCTTTCACAGTCGTACGCTCCAACATATCTTTCCTGACGCCCAATAGTACACAGCAAGTCAAACGCATTATGATCACCTCTGCGATACCGGGATCAGGGAAGACTTTCTCCTCCTCCAATCTAGCGTTAAGCTTAGCTCAAGCTGGCAGTCGCGTATTGCTGATAGATTGCGACCTGCGCAAGAACACGCTATCTAAGGCTATTGGTATGCATCGATCGGGGCTGGATGGTCTATCCACTTACCTATCTGACAGCAAGGTGGATCCACAGAAGATTATCTGTCCAACCACTGTTGCGGATAGTCTCTTCTTCACCCCAAGTGGTCCTATACCACCCAATCCTACAGAACTGTTTATGTCTCCTCGCTTTGAAGCCCTGCTAGACTATGCCGACAAACAGTTTGACTATATAGTATTGGATACCATTCCCGTGCTCAATCTTGCAGATACTCGTGTAATCAGCCCACTTGCAGACATTACAATTATGATCGCACGTGAGAACCACCTGCCACGTCGCTTGCTACCTGAGCTGGAGACCCTCTACCGAGAGCGTTTGCTCAAAGGGCTTAGCATCGTAGTCAATGATGCTGGTGTCGGAGCCTCTTCTTATGGTTACGGTTACGGTTACGGCTACGGTTATGGTTATGGTTACGGTTACGGCAGCGAAAGCGAGCATGATAGCAAGTCTAATTAATTAGTTTAGTTCAGACTAAGGGAGCTATATGTGGTGGACAAGAAATAGGACTGTAGACATCATCGCTGCGGGGTGGCTCGAAGGAATGACAGACATACACTGTCACCTTGTTCCTGCAGTTGATGACGGCAGCCGTTCGCTAGATGAAACCCGCCAACTGATCGAGACAATGCACTCTATCGGCATTCAGCGCATCATCACCACACCACATATCTACAGGCGCTACCCACACAACGATAGCAATACACTCCAGCAAGAAGTAGAGCGACTGCTCCCTGATCTATCGGATCTAGGAGTACCGCTCACGCTCGGAGCTGAATATATGATGGACGAAGGCTTTGAGGCACAGCTATCCAAGCCACTGCTCACTCTGGGAAGTAGCAAGTTCTTGCTCGTGGAGACTTCGTTTATAGGTGCTCCCCTAGACCTCTACCGGCTCATTCAGCTTGTCATCTCGGCAGGTGCGATCCCAATGCTAGCTCATCCTGAGCGATACCTCTATATGAGCGATGGAGCGTATAGCCGCTTGAGAGGTGCTGGTTGTGCTTTCCAACTCAACCTTTTCAGTCTCACTGGAATGTACGGAGAGCAGGTTCAGAAGCGAGCTCAGCAGCTCCTCGAGCGTGGGTTCTATGACTTTGTAGGCACTGATACTCATCGGATAGATTTCTTCCGCAAAACGATCTCCTCCGCTAAAACTTACGCTCGGTACGAAGAGCCTATACGTGCACTCATGAGCAACAACCAAACACTAGTAGCTACACGCGAATAATAAACATCTAGAGCAATTTATGTAGTAAATTCACATAGAAAATTAGTATATTCCGCCCGCCTATGCAAGTCTGCCCCCCCCCCCCCCC
>OKSA01000541.1_pt1 | contig 36804 bp, 30 predicted proteins | sample 1601181 | NCBI WGS metagenome assembly OKSA01 (sample SAMEA3541538, study PRJEB24748) | human gut metagenome | biome: human gut; feature: human-associated habitat; material: faeces | place: China | collected 2012
GCGCCTCTTTGCTTAACGTACTTTTGAGTGCATAACCGAGATTTCTCCATGTCAGAAACCGCGTGCGGATCGTAAGGAAAATTCCGGTCCCCACAAGCAGAATCAGCATAACCGGTCCCCAGACAAAATCGTCAATTGCTGTAATCACATCATTTAACTTTTCCATAACCTCATCCCTCCTGTTTTCAAATAAAAAAAGGGGCAGTGTCTGAACAACATCGCCCTTTGTTTTTTATATCCTATGAAATTTGTCTTTATATTATACTTCCGAAAGGAATCTGTCAACTGGTTTATGCAACAACGTCCACTTCGTCATCCTTCTGACGCAGAATCCTTGCCGTTTCCATCCCATTCTTTCCCGGCATCTGGATATCCAAAAAGAGCATATCCGGCTTACAACCACTTGCAATCAGTTCATCACCCGATAAATATGTTTCTATCACTGCATCCGGTAATAATTTCTTTATTTTTCTTCTAATATCAAGCCTATAGATTTTTCATCATCGCAGATTGCAATTTGCATCCTGACAATAGTATTCTCAAAAATATATTCTCCCCGAAAATGCCACATGCGGTAATTCATAAAAAATACTGTCCCCCGGACAGATCGGACGATACAGAGGATCTGCCACAATGATCCCTGCACTTTTAAGTGCCTCTTCCATTGCTTCCTCTCCAAGCACCATTTTATCTTTTTCACCGAGCAAATCCGCACATTCCTTTAACGGACACAGTACGCGGGCGGCACGACCATATCTTTTTTCAATCCCTGCTGCTAATGATCCCATAGTGACAGGTTCTCCGACCAGCGTGATATCTGCCTCCTGCTGCATGCGGTTCTGCAAATATACAACCGCCGGCTCTGCCTGCCGTGTGGCTGCACGTTCCAGTGCATTTGAAATATCTTCTGCCAGCCAATCGTTTGGTGTTCCGATCACATATGGTATTTTGTACTTCTCCCAGAGTATCTTTGCCACACGGAGTCCTACTGCCGAAACAACCAGATTAACGTCTGCCTCCGCTGATCTTTGCAACGTTTTCAAATCATCGCCCATCGCCCACACAGACATAACCTGCCATCCGTATTTCTGCAGATTCTCTTTTAAGGTTTCTGCATTTTTCTGTGGTCCGAAATCAAGTGGTGTCACACCTAACAGATTTACCGTGCGCGAAGAGGGATCTCTATTCTCCTGCCTGTCCGGTTCTCTGACAAACCGCTTTGCGATTTCTTCGAGTGCAATGCCCGCTCCATACACATAATCATTCATCCCGTTCGTCGGCACGGAAAATGCCGGAATTCCGGTTTCTGTCTCAATCACACGCGCAATTGCAGGAAAATCCGTACCATTCATAAATGGAATAGGCGAACCTGCCAGCGCGATAAATTTGGGATGCAGTTCACGGGCTGCATACTCGATATCATCAATAAATTTTCTGTCATTTCCCATGATCGCGTCAATTTCTGTAAGTCCCGAGATAAAAATAAGACTGTCCTGATCGTACCAGCGGATTTCATCATGCGTATTGTAAGTAGAGTTGCATCCGGAAGGATCATGCATAACTGTCATTCCGCCAAGTTCATACAGTGCAGAACAGACCCCTGACACATCGGCCGTATAAACCGGTATCATTCGATAAGATTGTCTCATAGACAGCACTCACACCCCCATCCTTTTTGTACAACAAGTTTTTCTGTATCCTTTTCATTGAGATATGCATCCATCATCAGCTCTGCGGTTCTTCGAATACCGTCAAATCCATACAGACCTTCTCCCTGTACCAGATTGACAAAGTGACGGCTTCGGCCAAAATAGGCCGCTTTCTGTCCGATTGCCAGCACTTCCCCGCTTGCACCTCTTGGCAGTACACGCATCTTCACCTGAATCGTTGCGATCAGCTCAAGTTCCGGTGCATGCTCCTGCAGCCAGAAAAAATCTGCTTTTTCTTCCGGACTGATACTGTCCAGATAAACAGCTTTCACACAAAAGCCATGTGTCAGAAGCAGTTTTGCCAGTCCAAGTGGTCTTGGATGATACAGATAATCCAGAGTGACCGGCATATCCCCGATCAGATTTTTTGCTTTTGCCAGAGCCTCCTCACAGGACTCCTGCTCGCGGGCCAGCTCATCTTCTGTCAGTTCCGGCAGTCCGAGTGCATCGGTCAGCTGCTTTAACTGCTTTCTGATCTCATCATAGTCAAAACTGCCGGGCAGATACAGAGATTTTCGTCCCAGGCGGCCTGCCTGTGCCTCCATCCCGTATTTTCCAGCCGGATAGCAGTCGATAAACAGGCATCCCCTGCTCATATCCAACAGTTCCTGCCAGGTTTTACATCCGGGCAGTTCCAGCACCTTATAATCATATCGTTTTAACAGACGCTTAATATCACTGTTCTCATCCAGAACAAAATCACTGCCAAAGACAGATACTGTTTTAGCGTCCGGCTCACAGCCCAAAAGAGGATCATACATTGCTTTCCGCAGCTTCTGGTCCGGTGTCAGTCCATGTTTTTGCATAATCGGGTCCATATAACAGCGGATAAAGCAGATGTCAGGAAAACGATGCTCTAGTTCCCTGTAAATATAGTTCAGATTACTTCCCACAAAATGATGCAGACAAACGGTAAAAAGCAGAACCGCCTCAGGATGGTCCTTCCGTTTATTCAACACATCCGTCACACCCTCGATGGTAATATCCTCCAGATTGCCGCTTAGCAGATTCTGCTCCTCCACAAGAACAAAAGAAAAACGGTCTGCTGCATTCATTTCTGCCGCAGTCAGTACAACACCACGCATACAGTTATCCGCACAGACATAGATCTGGATAGATTCCGGAACCTGCATTCCCGTATGCACAATATTCCAGTTGCCATGCACCGGCGAATTATACTCCAGTGCCGAAACAAATGGTGTTGGAAATGAGGCATCTTTTATTTTTACCACAGCATCTTTCGAATCAACGGTTTCCCCCACACGACGTAACATTACGCTTCCTCCTGTATATATCCGGACCTTACCTTATCGCTTTTCGCTTCCAGAATGCCACCGCATATGCGATACATCTGCATGGCAAGCGCACGGTATTCGTCTGCCATTTCACCTGTTGGATAACACTCCATCAATGTTTTTTTCTGCTCCTCTGCCAGTGCCACCTGCCCGCTGTGTGATAGTGTACCAATAACAGCTGTGTGAAAATCGTCTGCCAGTTCTGCCACTTTTTCCTCTTCCCGCGGGACATCCCTGCGATTTAAAATGAGTCCGCCAAGCCCGGCATATCCACGGTTTTTAAAATTTTCCACTGCCATGGCAATATTTGCAGCTGCATGAATTGCCATGTTTTCCCCGGAGGTAATAATAAATATTTTGTCCGCATAACCGCCCCGCATCGGCATGGAAAATCCACCGCATACCACATCTCCGAGTACATCATATAAAACCACATCCGGTTTGTATACATCATATGCGCCAAGCTCTTTTAACTTTTCCAGTGCCGTGATGATACCACGGCCGGCACAGCCAAGTCCCGGTGTCGGTCCACCGGCCTCCACACAGATAACACCGTTATACCCAATGCGTATCATATCCTCCAGCTGCAACGCCTGCTTTTTCTCATTATATAAGTCGAGCACGGCCGGCACAGCCTCTCCATGACGGAGCAATATGGTAGAATCTGCTTTCGGATCGCATCCGATCTGCATCACCTTAAGCCCCATTTCTGCCAATGCAGCCGCTACATTTGAAACGGTAGTGGATTTTCCGATTCCGCCTTTTCCATATACTGCTATCCTGATCAATCCTGTGTTCCCCCTTCTGCCGGAGTAATGACATTCGAATATGCAGTCTTTGCGAATACGCCTTTTAAATGTCCGATTTTTCCGGAAAGTGCACTGATCGTGTCCTGTGGTGCATCAATGACAATGCTTATGATGCTGATTCCTTTTGCGCGGTATGGTATGCCCATTCTGCCTACAATGTACTGACGTGCTTCATGAAGAAGGATATTTAATTCTTCAATGGCATCCTCCTGTTCTACAATAATTGAAATAACTGCCACTCTGGTTTCCATGCCCTGACTCCTCCTGTTAACAGATTCTTGGTAAAAGCTCTCCCCCCGGCTGTGGAAGCAGTGCCTGTGTGCCGATTTCCGTCTCCATTATAACTCTTCCCGGTTCCTCTGCGATCACTTCACCAATAATAGCTGCATCTGCGGAATATGGACATTTTTTCAATGTTTCTACAATGCCCTCTGCCTCTTCCTTTGGTGCCATGATGACAAGTCTTCCTTCGCATGCCAGATATAAAGGCTCAAGTCCAAGCATCCCGCAGACTCCTTTTACTTCCGGCCGTACCGGAACAGCCTCTGCATTTAAACGGATGCCTACGCTGCTCTGACCTGCGATCTCATACAGGACTGTTCCGACGCCGCCTCTGGTCGCATCACGTATCACATGCAGGTTGTGTGTGGTATCCATGACTGCCTTTACGGTCTTCCACAAAGGTGCACAATCACTGGTCACATCCGCATCGATGCCAAAATCTTCCCTCTCTAACAGGATCGTACATCCGTGCCGTCCGATATCACCGGTTACGATGATTGCATCTCCGGGCTTTGCCAGTTCTCCGCCGACGGTCACTCCTTCTTCGATCTCCCCCATTCCGGTCGTGGTGATAAAAATTCCATCCACCTGTCCTTTTCCAGCAACCTTTGTATCTCCCGATACAATATGTACTCCGGCCTCTTTTGCTGTTTTTTCCATGGCAGCTGCGATTTCTTCGAGTTTTTCCATTGGAAATCCCTCTTCAATTACAAAAGCGCAGGTAAGATAAAGCGGTTTTGCACCCATACAGGCAAGATCATTTACCGTTCCGCAGATAGACAGTTTGCCGATATTTCCCCCCGGAAAAAATGCCGGAGATACAATAAACCCATCTGTAGATACTGCCATTCTTCCTGCCGGCGGAACTAATACCGCTGCATCATCTGCCGTCAGATCATTGTTTGCAAAATGTGCCTTAAACACCTGATCAATCAATTCGGATGTCTGCTTTCCACCGGCACCATGTGCCATCGTTACTGTTTTATTTTCCATGATGTTTTTTCCTTCTTTCTTATGAATACTGATAATATGCAGAGCAGGCTCCCTCACCGGACACCATGCAGGCGCCGATCGGATGCTGCGGTGTACAGCCTTTTCCGAATACTTTACAATCGGATGGTTTGCATTTCCCCTGAAGTACATCGCCACAGCGGCAGGCCGGATTTGGTTTTCCTTCAATTTTCGGCATCTGATATTTGAGACGTGCATCGAACTCCTGCCACTCCTGTCTTAATTTCATGCCGGATTTCGGAATAACACCCAGCCCTCTCCATTCGCAGTCACAGGCTTCCATCATCTCATCTACAAGCAGCTGTGCCTCCCTGCTTCCATCCTGTGTCACCACTCGCGGATAGCAGTTTACAAAAAATGGCTTTCCTTCCTGGAATTTTACCAGCGCAACCGCCAGTGCTGTCATCAGTTCTTTTGCCGTAAATCCTGCCACAACACCGCTGACCCCTTCTTCGGTCAGAGCTTCGCAAAGACGTGTTCCCGTAATGGCATTGACATGTCCCGGATATAAAAATACATCTGCACTGTCCTTTAGTGCCTCATACGCCTGAGGCATGGTTTTGTTTGCCACCAATATAGAGTAATTATCCAGTCCATCTTCTCTTGCCGCCTTTACGGAAAGACATCCTGCCGGTGTCGTTGTCTCAAATCCGACCGACAGAAATGTCACCTGCTCATCCGGATGTTCTCCGGCATATTTTTCGGCATCTGCCGGAGAATACACAACATGGATTTTCGCTCCCTGTTCTCTGGCTCCCGCAAGGCTCATATTGGTTCCCGGCACTCGCACCAGATCACCAAATGTACAGATTGTAACTCCTTTTTCCAATGCCAGATAAATAGCTTCATCTATAAAACTAACCGGTGTTACACATACCGGACATCCCGGTCCGGAAATCAATTCTACCTGTTTTGGCAGCAGTTTACGGATTCCCAGCCGGAAAATCTCATGTGTGTGCGTACCGCACACTTCCATGATACGCACATCCGGGCCATCATAATTTTCAATGATCTCTCTGGCTGTTTTCATTATAAAAATTCCTCCATGAGCTGCTCAGTTTCACTGTCGTCCTCATCGGTGATTTTTGCAATTGCTACACCTGCATGCACCATAACATAATCTCCCGGCTCCAGATCTTCCAGAAGCTGGGAAGAAACCTCTCTTTTGGCACCGCCTGCATCAATGACCGCCGTGCCATTACTGATTTTTACTACCTTAGCTGATAAACCTACACACATCTTTTTATCCTCCTATTTCTGTAATTGATACATCCCATATGCTGCCTGTCCGATTGCAATTCCTCCGTCATTCGGCGGAATCATGCGGTGCCGCAGCACTTCGAATCCTTCCTGTAACAGTCGTTCTTCTGTCAGACGCAGCAGTAACCGGTTTTGGAATACGCCACCGCTTAAGGCAACTTTATCCCTGCCACTGCTTTCTTTTGCTTTGATACAGGCAGCTGTAATCATTTCTGCCAGTACCTGATGAAACCGATATGCCAGCATCCCGGTGTCTTCGCCCCGCATTTTTGCTTCTGTAATCTGCTGCACCAACATCTGTGTATTTAAAACGAAACGCTCTTTTGTTTCATGCAGCAGTATATCCTTATTTTCCTTTTGCTCCTGTGAGATATTTGAGAGGTTCTGCTGCTCGTATGCCTCTGCTGCAAACTGCAATGCCGTCGATGCTTCCCCTTCAAATCCTGACCTGCGCCTGATCCCGAGTATCGCACTGACGGCATCAAAAAGCCGTCCTGCACTGGTTGAAGCCACCGCATTAATCTTCCGGTCTGCCATGGTGAACTGTACCCTGCTTTCCTGTTCGCTGCAAAGACCCAGTGTTTCCATGATCTCCCATGCCCTTTTGCGATCTTTCGTATATCCGTAAATCATAGAGACCGCAATACGCCAGCCCTCTTTTGCAGAAGCATCGCCCCCCATCTGTAAAAACGGGGTAATACTTCCGAATCTTGTAAAATTCCCATAATCCGCCAGCAGGATCTCTCCGCCCCAGATCGTGCCATCCGTTCCATATCCGGTTCCGTCAAAAGCGACTCCGATGACCGGATCATGACAGTCATTTTCTGTCATACACGATAATATGTGTGCATAATGATGCTGCACTCTTATCACCGGATATCCAAGTTCTTCCGCTACAACCGTAGAATTGTATTTTGGGTGCAGATCACAGACCACAGCCTGTGGCTTTACTTCCAGCAATGTCTGAAACCGGTGTATTGTCTCCTGCAATGCCTTTACCGTTCTTAAGTCCTCCAGATCTCCCACATATGGTGACGGATAAAACCTGTTGTCCACACCTATGCAAAAGGTATTTTTCAATTCCCCGCCAACCGCGAGCACCTGTCCTTTCCAGTCTGCTTTTGTCATAAACGGCAGCGGTGCATAGCCTCTGGAACGCCGGATCATGTACGGTTCATTTCTGTAAAAATCCATCACCGTATCATCTGCCCGTATCCTGATTTTGCGGTTATGTGACAGCATCGCATCACACAAATGGGATAATTCGGCAACAGCTTCCTCATCCTCACGACAGATCGGTGCACCGGAAGTATTTCCACTGGTCATCACCAGAAGATCCGGCATCTCGATACCATCATCATACTGAAAAATCAATAACTGCACCGGTGCATATGGAAGCATCACACCAACTTTTGGATTGTTCGGTGCCACCGAAGATGCCAGCCCGCCATCGCTTCGTCTGTCCAGTAACAGAATCGGTTTCTGATGTCCGGTAAGAATCGCCTCCTGCTCCGGCGTCACCACACATTCCCGTTTTACAACCGATTCATCTTTTGCCATAACTGCAAAGGGCTTGGCCGGGCGGTTTTTTAATGTTCTAAGACGGCAGACCACTTCTTCATTTGTAGCATCACAGCACAGATGAAACCCTCCGATTCCCTTGATTGCTACAATTTTGCCTTCACGAATAAGCCGGCGTGTATATGTAATTGCGGCACGTCCCCGCTCGGGTCTGCCGATCAGATACACCTGTGGTCCACATTGGTTGCAGCACACCGGCTGCGCGTCATACCGCCTGGTTTTCTCATCCGTGTATTCTTTTGCACAGTCCAGGCACATCGGAAACTCTTTCATACTTGTGCGTTCCCTGTCATACGGCAGAGCATCCAGAATCGTAAGCCTTGGTCCACAGCAGGTGCAGTTGATAAACGGATGCAGATACCGTCTGTCTTTCGGGTCAAACATTTCTGCCTTGCACTCATCGCAGATTGCAATATCCGGGGAAATAAAGATTTCCCCTTTTGTTTTTTCACTTTCGATAATGTCAAAATGTTCAAACTGTTCTGTTGTATCTGCGGTGATATTCTCTGTATTTATCTTCAAAACAGCCGCACGCTTCGGTGGATGTTCTTTCAGACTGTTTAAAAATCCTTCGATCTGTTCTTTTGTCCCCTGTGCATAAATTTCCACATAGGGTCCTTTATTGCAAACAGTTCCGTAAATTCCATGGTTTGTCGCATGGCGGCTTACCGTTGGCCGGAAACCAACACCCTGAACGATACCGTATACCCGGATGCGCCAGGTCATCTCATTCTTATACACACTTTTCTCCAATCGTACACTCCCTTATTGCGGGTCACATCTTACAAGACAACCGGCAACTGTTATCTCATCTCTGCAAGATGCCCCGACACCGCAAAATGTATCGTATCCACAAAGATTCCGTCAAATTCCGGTGTCATACGCTTCATACATGGATCCGCGTAAATCACATCATATTCCATGTTTTCCACCAGCCTTATATAATCTTCTTCATCCCGCAGATGCAGATCTGTGTCACTGCAAAGCTCTGACTTTATCATAAACCAGCTTGCAACTGTCACCTGTGCATCCTTTGCTTTTTTTTGTATCTCTTCCCGGATTGCAGATCCGATCACCTGCTGCTGTACAATAAGTACCTTTTTCCCATGATAATCCATATCGTAAACCAGTTCATCCACCAGCGGATAGCCTGTCTCGTACGGTGTTCCATATGTTCGTTCCAGATATTTCGCTGCCTCTAAAGCAGCCGGCGATACCACGATATTTTTTTCCACATTGGAAACCGATTTTACATCATCAAGTCCATTTCCCATTCCAAAGCAGACAGCAGTTTTTCCTTCTGCCGCAAAACGCTCCCGGATACGGTCTGCTGCACGCAGATCACTGATATCCTGTGGTGTCATGCCAAGTATCCCGATTCTGCCCAAAATCACGTCTTCTTTTTCACCTGCAAATACCAAAAACAGTTCCTTCCAGGCTTTTTCTTCCCCCTTGTCATACAATTCCATTCCATCCGTATCCACAGTCAGAATCGGCAGATCCACTTTTTTCTCCGTCATACGCTTTAAGGCATGGTAATCCGTTCCGATAACGGCCGGAACCGGCGTCCCGATAATTGCTGCAAACTTTGCATCCAGTTTTGTCACTGCATCTGCAAGCTTTGCCACCAGCCTGTCATCACGGCCGAGAATTGCATCCATATCGCGAAGCCCTGCACTAAACAGTGCGCTTTTGCTCTCAAACCACCGCGGCTCATCAAATCCACAGATATTTCCGGTACAACCACCGGCATCGCAAATGACGATAATACCGCCAAATTCATATAATACAGACACCGCACCTGACTGATCCGGTGCAAATGGTGTCAGATATTTTCTCAGTCCTCTCATTGTGTTATACCTCCGCCAATGCCTCAAACAGTCTGCGCACACCGGCATAACCGTATGGCTGCCGTTCTTCATTCCAGAGCACATTGGAACATTCTTTATGATAATAGCCGGCATCTTTTCCTATGGTCATATTGACGCCGGACTGACTTTTGTCATAATACAGCATGGTCGGTTCCAGATTGGAAAAAACTTTCGTATCCGGACTGATTTTTGCCAGTTGTTTTACATAGACAAAGTTTTCACCGGATAATGTTCCATAAATCTCCGACACACGAAATCCATAGTGTACCAATGCAAGTGCCAGTTCGAACGGATCTCCGTTCATCCATTCTCCGACGGCAAATACTGCATCCGGATGTATTTCCCGGAATTTTTCTACCGCCTCCTCTGCTGCCTTACGCGGTATTTCATCCTCAAATTCCACACCCAGTGCAGCGGCAAAGGCACGATACTGACTGGCAATTTTATCGATCTGATATAATCTGCGCAGCTCGATATATGGAATTTTCAGCCGGTCATGAAAATCCTCTGCCGCAAAGCGCGCTTCCGGATGCAGTACCAGATTAAAATTTGCTTCCGACATGGTCTGATACTGTGCATAATCCTTGCACCTGGAAATCTCATGGATTGTTTTTACTCCTGCCCCATGAAGCAGATCATACAGCTCACAGTCATCCGTAAGCGGTGAAAAATATCCCAGTAAATTCACCACGTTTCCTTTTTTCTTTTTCGGTTCCAGCAACGAATAAACGGACTGCCGCACATGCACCATTGGTGGTTTTCTGCCCTCTCTGGTCAGTGCATACATATAACATGGCCTTACCGGAACCCCTGCATATTCCTCTGCCTTGTGACAGACACGCTCCATATCCGTGCCAAGCAGCGCATCCACACAGGTAATACATATCATCACAACAGACGGCTTTTTCTTAAGTCCTTCGCATATTTCCGCTACTGCCTTAGGGATCTTTTTCAGGTGCCTTCCGGTCACAATATCCGTCTCATCCATCAACAGATAATAAAAACGGTCCTGATAGGCCCGCATCGAACTAAGCACCGAGGTATTGCGGCCACAACATCCCGGAGACACGATCAACATAACAGAATCCGGAACCGCCAGACCTGCACGTTTGACACCAAATCCTTCTGCTCCCGGAGAATTGAATGCCAGCGTTGCAGGGGAACTGTAGATCAGATGTGTATAGGAAATAAGCTGTCTGGGAATGTTATTTTTTCCAAGCTCATCCAGCTCTTTTACCGTACAAAAATATGCTTCCTGTCTCATGCGTTTTCCTCTTCTTTCCATAACAATGTGGCAAGATCAAAGAAACATCTGCTGATTTCAGAGGCCGGATCTCCTTCAATCACAGTCTTTCCCTGCTCTTCCCAGTGAATAATTTCATTACTTCGCGGCACTTCTCCCACAATCGGCACCCCGATCTTTTCTGAAAATGCCTGTACTTTTTCTTTCTCATTTTCCACATTTCTGTGATTTAACACGATGCCAAATACCCGGGCATAACTGCGATCCTCAAAATTTCTGACTGCACTGGAAATATTGTTGGCAGCATACAGTGCCATTTTTTCACCGGATGTAACGATCAGAACCTTATCCGCATATCCCTCACGAATCGGTGCTGCAAATCCACCGCACACAACATCACCTAATACATCATACAAAACCACATCGGGTTTATAATGTTCGAATAGTTCCATATCTTCAAGAAGCTGAAAAGTCGCAATAATTCCACGCCCCGCACAGCCAAGTCCCGGTGTCGGTCCGCCCGTCTCAATGCAGAGGATTCCTCCATAGCCTTCCTTTGAAATCTGCGCCAGCTCATCCGGCTCCTCGTCCTCTTCCCTCATATAATTCATTACCGGACGAAGTGGCTCACCACCAAGTAAATTAATGGTGGAATCCGCTTTCGGATCGCATCCGATCTGAATGACACGTTTTCCCATATTTGCAAAAGCTGCTGCAAGATTGGAAGTCACTGTGGATTTTCCAATACCGCCCTTTCCGTATACTGCTACCTTTAACATGCTATCCTCCTGTTATTTTCAACGCAAAAAACCATCTTTCGGGCAATCTGTCAGAAAGATGGTTCTGTAAATCCTTATTTCTTAACTATTCCTGCTCGGATCATCCTTGCCGTCAGAGTTTTTATTCATTTATATTAAAATTGTTCAACACAATTACCGTCGTATCTTTTTCACCAAATGCTCTGCAGATGAATGAATCAGATACCGTAATTTTCCCAATCATTTTATCAGCTGTTATACAAATTAGTCAACACGAACTGCATGCTTCAATCCCCTACACCTGCATATTCCAACATATTTAAGCCTATGGCCTGTCCTGTTTTTCATAGGTATACTCTCACGTCATTTTATTTTCTGCAGACAGTATACCATAAAAATCAGAAATTGCATCCTCTTCATTTGCACCAAATAGAAAAAATGACTCTGTGGGATTTGCCCACGGAGCCATTTTTTCTATTTGCCTTTTATTTCAGATATCCGTTTGTAACCATATCTACAATCTCACCTGTCGGAATGGAAAATTCGACCATTCCCATATATCCCGGTGCTACTTCATACTTATCAAATACAAGGGTAAGTTTTCCCTTCTCATTGACATAGAAATTCGTCTTATTGCTGATGGACTTGAAATTGAACTTATTGTTTTCATCGTCCACAAAATAGGTAACATCTGCATTCTCTTTCATCTGTGCCCGCATCTGTTCTTTGATATTGTCGGAAATCCGGTCAATATAGCCGCTTCCTTTTTTGAACAGATTTTTCAGAGTGATTTGTTTTCCGGATTTTTTATCCACACTGAAAATCTTTGCATAACTCTGGGAGCCGCCCATAGCAATTACCGTATCAATCCGCAGGCAAAACAGCTTGTCGTTGTCGGTTACAACCTTATATCCGGAAGTAAGGCTCTCATTTCCCTTCTCTCCCTTCTTTATGGCTGCCACATCTTTTTTATAATCTTTGATAAATTTATTCTGATAACTAGATATTGCAGCATTCAGTTTTTCACTTTCGCTTTTCATGACTTTTCCGTCTGTACCTGTAATTTTCACTTTCGGAATCTTTACACTGGCTTCCATCTGTTTGCCCTTCTGGTTGTTGGTATACTTCTTTGCCAGCGATACTTTATAAACCGGCAGACTTGTTTTTGCCTGTGTAACCACCGTTCCTGCTCCCATTGTCACCAGCATTGCCGCAGCAGCTACTGCAATACCTGTCTTTTTTAATACACTACTCAGTTTACTCATTTTATTTTCCTCCTTTTTTGTTTCTATCTATTAGACCATTCATCACACATAAAAGTTTCAGAAATACAAAAATTTCCATTTTATTTTTCTGCTGCCCGGCTTCATTGAAAAAAAACAGGAAAAAAGCTATAATAATATAAGTTTGCCATATAAAAGCAAATACAGATATTAACATAAGAAAGGGCGAAACATATGACTTCAGAACAACAAAATCCACTTGCCGTGGACAAAATTTCTTCGCTGATTCTGCGCTTTTCCGTACCGAGCATTATCGCCATGCTTGTCAGTGCGGTATACAACATTGCAGACCAGCTTTTTATCGGAAATGCAGTCGGCACACTCGGCAATGCCGCTACCAACATTGCATTCCCACTTGCCATGATGTGCACAGGACTTGGACTTCTGTTTGGAATCGGCGGTGCGGCAAGCTTCAACCTTCACATGGGTGCCGGCAAAAAAGAAAAAGCTCCCTATTTTGTCGGAAACGCCATCACAATGCTTCTTACCGTTGGCATCCTTCTTTTTGCCATAACCGAATTATTTTTGAATCCTCTGCTGGTCGGATTTGGTTCCCCTGCAGATGTTCTCCCGCTTGCCCGGCAATACGTCCGTGTGACGGCGATCGGTTTTCCTTTTTTAATTCTTACGATCGGAAGCGGACACTTAATCCGTGCAGACGGCAGCCCAAAGATGGCGATGTTTGTAAACATTTCCGGCGCCATCATCAACATTGTATTGGATGCCGTGTTTGTTCTGGGATTCCACTGGGGCATGTACGGTGCTGCAGCGGCAACCGTGATCGGTCAGGTCATCTCTGCGATTATTGCGGTCTGCTATCTGTCACACTACCGCACAGTAACCCTGCACTCCAAGCATTTCCGGCCGAATGCTTCCCATCTGGCACAGATCTGCTCACTTGGCATGGCTTCTGCCATCAACCAGGTTGCCATGATGATCGTGCAGATTACGATGAACAACCTGCTAAAGCATTACGGTGCACAGTCCGTTTACGGAGAGTCAATTCCGATTGCCTGTTCCGGAATTGTCATGAAAGTCAACCAGCTTTACTTTTCCGTGATTATCGGCCTGTCACAGGGCAGCCAGCCGATCCAGAGTTTTAACTACGGTGCAAAACAGTACAACCGGGTAAAGGAATCGTATCGTCTGGCGATTACGGTCGGTGCCATTGTATCCATTGTATCCTTTCTGCTGTTTCAGATTTTTCCGCGACAGATCCTCGGTCTGTTTGGCAGCGGAAGCAAAGAATATTTTGATTTCGGTGTAAACTATTTCCGGATTTTCCTGCTGTTTACATGGCTTAATTTTATGCAGCCGATTTCCTCGACGTTTTTCAGTTCGATCGGAAAAGCATATAAGGGAACGTTTCTTTCTCTGACAAGACAGATTTTATTCCTGCTTCCTTTGCTTTTGCTTTTCCCGCGTTTCTGGGGAATTAAGGGAATTCTTTATGCGAGTCCGGTTGCGGATGTGTTATCTTTTGCAGTTGGACTGGCAATGGTTATACATGAATTCCAGTTGATCCGGAAGTTGGAAGTTTCTGAACAGAATACAATGACTTTCTAACATGAAAGTAAAAATATATTTTCCTGCAAAAAAGCGCGCAGCAAAAGGGGGGCACCACTTTTTGCTGCGCGCATTTTTTACTGTTTCAAATCGGCTTTTATTTATTTTTCAGCCCCGATATGAGTTCTCAGTTTATTTTTGATCTCATTCTCAAGCTTCTCCACAAACTCATCCAGTGGAAGAACTGTGGTATCTTTTTCTCCATGCAGACGGAAGGATACGGTTCTGTCTTCTTTCTCATTGAAGCCGACAACCAGAAGATACGGCACCTTCTGCACCTGTCCTTCACGCATACGATAGCCAAGCTTCTCGGATCTGTCATCGAGTTCTACACGGACATCCTTTGCCTCTAATGCATCGCAGATTTCCTTTGCATAAGCAGTCAGTTCCTCGTTGTCTGTCTTAACCGGCATCACACGAACCTGAACCGGAGCCAGCCATGTCGGCAGATTTCCCTTGGTCTCCTCAAGAATATATGCCATGAAACGATCGAGGGAACCAAGGATTGCACGATGCAGAACAACCGGTGTCTTCTTCTCACCATCACGGTCTACATAAGACAGATTGAATTTTGCCGGGAGACAGAAATCAAGCTGGCAGGTAGAAAGTGTGATCTCATTGCCGACTGCAGGCTGTACGTTTACATCCAGCTTTGGTCCATAGAAAGCAGCCTCTCCAATTTCCTCTGTATAATCAATTTTCAGATCATTCAATACCGTGCGGAGTGCATCCTCTGCCTTGTTCCACATAGCATCATCATCATGATACTTTTCTTTGTTTGCCGGATCACGCAGAGACAGTACACAACGGTAATTGGTAATTCCGAAATCCTTGTAGGTACTGAAAATCAAGTCTACAACCTTGGTAAACTCATCCTCAATCTGCTCCGGTGTTACAAACAGATGCGCATCGTTCTGACAAAAATGTCTGCCTCGCTCGATACCCTTTAACGTTCCGCTGGATTCGTAACGGAAATCATGTGCGATCTCACCGATACGGATCGGCAGATCCTTATAGGAATGTCTTCTGTTTGCATAGATCATCATATGATGCGGGCAGTTCATCGGACGAAGAACGAAAGACTCTCCCTCCATCTCCATTGGTGGGAACATGTTTTCTTTGTAGTGATCCCAGTGACCGGATGTCTTGTACAGATTTACGGTACCGACACAAGGAGTCATAACATGCAGATAGCCCAGCTTTCTTTCCTTGTTCTTGATATAATTCTCCAGCTCCTGCCAGATCACATATCCCTTCGGAAGGAACATCGGAAGTCCACGGCCAACCAGATCATCAACCATAAACAGGTTCATGTCCTTTCCGATTTTTCTGTGATCTCTTTCCTTTGCTTCCTCTAAAAGCTGCAGGTGTGCCTCCAGCTCCTCTGCGGTCGGGAAACATACACCATAAATTCTCTGCAGCACTTTGTTTTTGCTGTCACCTTTCCAGTATGCACCAGAGTGACGGATCAGCTTGAAGTTTCTGCAAAGTTTTACATTGTCTACGTGCGGTCCACGGCACAGATCCGTAAAATCGCCCTGATCATATACGGTAATATTTCCATCTTCCAGATCGGAGATCAGATCCAGTTTATACTCATCATTCTGGAACATTTCCATAGCCTCTGCCTTAGAAACTTCACGTCGCATGATTTTCTTTCCGGATTTTGCAATCTTTTTCATCTCTTTTTCGATCTTTTCGATATCCTCATCACGGATTACATCTTCCCCAAGATCTACATCATAGTAAAATCCCTCTGCAACAACCGGTCCAACCCAGAATTTTGCCTGTGGGTACAGATGCTTGATTGCCTGTGCCATCAGATGTGCACAGGAATGATTCAGTGTTTTTAATTCTTCATTTTCCTTAAAGTTTACCATTTTACGTTAACTCTCCTTCTTTTGGTATGGAAATAAAAAAGCACCCCGGATATGCATGACATATCTAAGGGTGCTTTATACACGGTTCCACCTTAATTCTTTTACTCTTTGGCTTATAACGCAGCTACACGGTGACGCTTCTTTCGCGCACAGCTCAGGAGTGGTCTTCATGAAATCTTTCCATAAACGGCTCACACCATCTACCGTTCTCTCTGTATGTTTCAATTTCACTACTTGTTCCGTCAATGCTTTTTTCTATTCTTATGCATTGTACCACGTTCTGATTTCTAATACAATAGGGTAATTTTGCTAATCTGCTTTTTCATCCATATAAGTAATTTTCAGATCGAACGACCATGGAATATCGGAAAGATACTGTTCCTTATAATAATTGTTTCCGTTTGTTATTTTTTTCCGGAAGCGGAAGGAATCCGGCGTAAAAATTACAAGCAGATATGTATTTCCTTTCTTTAAGCGATACGTATTTTTTTCAGATTCCATACTGTATCTGGAAATACTGTCTTTTTTCTTCTGCAGTTCCCTCTGGATAGCGCTTGTATACCCTGCCGAATTTTTTATTGCACGCTTCGCACTTCTCGTAAGTTTTTTCGATGCGTTGACATCATACCATACTTTGCCATAACCACTTGCAAAAGTTCTGGAAAGAAACTGATAGTAGGTACTGTTCCATGGGTCATAAATCTCATACCCGCTTTTTAACTCTTTTGGCAGAAACATGAGATAATTGTTATCATTATAGATCACTTCATTCTTGGATTTTCCCTTAAAATCACTTTCCGTAAACTGGTATTTACCGCTCTTTCTACATTGAAATTTTACAAACGAGACATTTTCACCAACACCATCATCATCCACATAACTGGTATTTGCTTTTCCGGTCATACCGGACACATTAATGACGTTCCTGCCCTCATACAATGCCGGGACCTGCTGCATCGTGTAATTATACACACTTTTTGAAATCAGTTTTCTCTCATAGGCGCTTGTCTCCAGCTGTCTGTAAGTCAGCTTGTCCGCATTGGACTTGTTTACCAGATTTCCCGTCATCAATGCTGTTACCGAATGTACCATTGCTGCATCTGTGTGCTCCATTTCCATTGGTGTCACAGCAATTACTGCCAGAATCACAGCAAGAACAAAACAAACCCTCTTTTTCCACATTTGTCTGAGCATAAATAAATAATCCTTTTTTGTTATTATTTTATTCTATCTTTCCGATTCCTTCAAGTACTTTCTGCTCTATTTTCATTATCTCATAAATAAAACCATCAGCCACCTTACCGCAAATGCTGCCACCCAGGCGATCATACACTGCCAGATCACCATGCCAACTGCCCATTTTCGTCCAAGTTCCCGGCGAATGGAAGCAATTGCTGCAATACACGGCGTGTACAACAGACTAAATACCAGAAGTGAAGCTGCCGCTACCGGTGTCAATGCATCCTTTACTGCTCCTCCAAATAAAATTTCCAGAGTTGAGATCACGCTCTCCTTTGCCATAACGCCGCTGATCAATGAAGTACAGATCCTCCAGTCTCCCAGTCCAAGCGGTGCAAAAATTGGAACCAGGCAGTTTGAAATCATCGCAAGAATACTGTCTTTGGAATCTACCACCAGATTAAAATGCAGATCAAATTTCTGTAAGAACCAGATACAGATCGTTGCTACAAAAATAACGGTAAATGCTTTCTGCAGGAAATCTTTTGCTTTCTCCCACAAAAGCTGCATAACATTTTTCAGCCCCGGCAGACGATAATTTGGCAGCTCCATGACAAACGGAACCGCATCTCCACGGAACAGTGTTTTCCGATACAACAACGCAACCAGGATTCCAATCACAATTCCGGTCAGATACAAAGCACACATCACGAGTGCTCCATACTCCGGGAAAAATGCGCTGGTAAAAAATGCATAAATCGGCAGTTTTGCCGAACAGCTCATAAACGGAGTCAGCAAAATCGTCATCTTCCGGTCTCTCTCACTCGGCAGCGTGCGGGTCGACATCACCGCCGGAACTGTACATCCAAATCCGATGAGCATCGGTACAATGCTTCGTCCGGAAAGTCCGATTTTTCGCAGAAGTTTATCCATAAAAAATGCAACTCGCGCAATGTAACCACTGTCTTCCATCAATGACAGAAAGAAAAATAATGTTACGATAATTGGCAGGAAACTCAGTACACTTCCGACTCCGGCAAAAATACCGTCAATGATCAGTCCGTGAAGCACTTCATTGACTCCCGCTGCCGTCAGCGCACGGTCTGTCACATTAGACAGTGCGTCAATCCCCATGGCAAGCAGGTTCTGTAAAAAAGCGCCGATCACATGGAACGTAAGGAAGAACACCAACAGCATAATACCGATAAAACATGGAATTGCTGTATATTTTCCGGTCAGAATCCGATCAATTTTCTCACTGCGGATGCGCTCCCGGCTTGCCTTCGGCTTTACTACCGTTTTCTCGCACACCTTTTCGATGAAATTAAAACGCATATCCGCAATCGCCGCACTGCGATCGAGCCCACGCTCTTTTTCCATCTGTACAATCAGATGTTCAATTGCTTCCTGCTCATTCTCGTCCAGTTCCAGTTTCTGCAGAATCAGATGATCCCCTTCAATGATCTTAGAAGCTGCAAAACGCAGAGGAATTCCCGCATGCTCTGCGTGATCCTCGATCAGATGGCTGACTGCATGAATACAGCGGTGCACGGCTCCACCAAACTCATTTTCACTACAGAAATCCTGTCGTCCCGGCCGCTCCTGATATTTTGCGATATGCAGTGCATGCCTTACCAGTTCATCCACTCCCTCATTTTTTGCAGCAGAAATCGGGACCACCGGCACACCCAGCATCGCTTCCATCCCGTTTACATCCACCGATCCTGAATTTCCGGTCATCTCATCCATCATATTAAGTGCCACAACCATCGGGATATCCATTTCCAGCAGCTGCATCGTCAGATACAGATTCCGCTCGATATTGGTTGCATCAATAATATTGATGATCGCCTTTGGTTTATTCTCCAGCACAAAATTTCTTGAAACAATCTCCTCACTGCTGTAAGGGGACATCGAATAGATTCCCGGCAGATCTGTCACCAAAGTGTCTGATTGTCCTTTGATCGGTCCATCCTTGCGGTCAACCGTAACCCCCGGAAAGTTTCCGATATGCTGGTTTGAACCGGTCAGCTGGTTAAACAGCGTCGTCTTTCCACAATTCTGATTTCCCACCAGCGCATATGTAAGCCTCGTCTTTTCCGGCAAAGGGTTTCCATCCCCTTTTACATGATACTTTCCTTCTTCGCCCAGTCCCGGATGAACCGACTGATTAATGTTTCTGGCTCCTTCATGCTTTCTGGTACGGGAAGAAATCTGCTCAATTGTAATCTGATCTGCATCTGCCAGCCGAAGAGTCAGCTCATACCCATGGATCTGCAGTTCCATCGGGTCGCCCATTGGAGCAAACTTAATCACCGTCACTTCCGCTCCCGGAATCACTCCCATATCCAGGAAATGCTGCCGAAGCGCACCCTCGCCGCCAACCGCTTTGATAACGGCACTTTTTCCGATTTCCAAATCTTTTAACGTCATTCTCTTTTGTCCTTCGTTTTTTCTGTACTTATTGATATTTATTTTCAATTATACACTGTCCGATATAAAAGAGAAAGTTTTTCAAGAAAGAAATCGGCAAAAACCTGCCATTTTGTAAATTATGAATTTAATTTTTTATACAAAGCTATGGTTTTTTCGTTATTTCCACCATAAATAAAATAGTAATCAATCTGTCCGTCCCCCTGCGTGCTGATATAGGGACCATAGGTTTTGATATTACAAAGAAGAACGGATTGTGTCGCAGCGACACCGATTCCGTATCCTTTCCCCGATAAAACAAGTGGCATCCGCATCGGTTTTCCGCCAAAGGAAATATACTTCGCCTTGGAGCGCAACACCAGAAGATCTGTGGAAAGCACTCCTTTTGCATTGATTTTTTCGGAAAACTCCCAGTCGAAAAATTCCCAGGTCTGATTTCCCATAATCAGGCGCGGTTCTGTTGTGCGCTCCTTTAAAAGCAAGGTTCCGTCTGCTGTTTCAAAGCGCATGGCTCCCGTCTTTTTGTCGATGATAACCACTACTTTTTCTGTGGCAACTCTTAACGCGGACTTTGACTCTTTGGCACTCCAGAGAACCGTTTCCTCTGCTTTTGGCTTCCAGTAAGTATTTTTTATCTTTGTTGTTACTCCTTTGACATAGCTGACACGGATGATTTCCGGTGTGATCGGTGTCAGTCGAAGAAGTCCTGCCGCGCTTGCAATATCAATATGTTCCTTTGTCTTTTTGGCCGATTTCACGGCGCCACTGATTTTTGCGTGGCTGCGCACCGGAAGACTCCGGTTATCCGGCAGTTCTCCAAAGGCATAGGGAGACATATTCATTTGTTCGATTGCCGGCTTTTTTGATATTTTAGAAGCGGGAGGAATGGCATGCGTGTGCACAGTCTTCTCCTCTGGCACACATGCTTCTATTTTTTTCGGCCCGATATATCCCCGGATGTTGTGCTCTTTATCTCCTTTTGTACGGCGCTCCTGCTCGATCTCTTTCTGTGTAAATAGTTTCCTGTCGTACTCTTTTGCTTTCGTCAATGTCTCCGAAGAAAATTCCTGCATTTTTTTGTTTTCCGGAACCGGATCTGCCAGAATTTTACTCAGGGATTCCTGATAAACTACCGCCAGTTCATGCAATGCGCGCGTTGCTGCAACATACAAAAGCTTTACATGCCCATTGTCCAGCGGATAATTTTTCTCCGATGGATCATATAAAAGGACGGCATCAAACTCAAGACCTTTGGTATAAGCAACCGGAAGCACCATAACGCCTTCTCCAAATTCGGTTGTCTCCAGATCGCAGTCTGTCACCGCAATATACTGTTTCAGCTGTGCAGCGATCTTGGCCGCTTCTATCGCGTCACGGCAGATTACGGCAATGGTTTCATATCCATCCTGCTGCCACTGACGGATCGTATGTACTACTTGTGCCAGTAACTCCGGCAGATCCTGCTTTTTTTCTACACGCACCTTCGCCCCATGACGGATAATCGGCTCCACCGGATACACGGCAAAATCTCCGTGCCGTAAGATATCATTTGCATATTCCGAAATCTCGACGGTGTTCCGATAACTTTTCTGCAACAGACCAAATGCGTCATAGGTGCCGGTCAACACCAGTTTTTTCAATTCTTCCCAATCATTTAATCCGTATTGAAAGTGAATGTTCTGGGACGTATCTCCCATGATCGTATAAGTGCACCCCCGCAGACAATAATGCAGACAGCAATACGCCATCATTCCAAAATCCTGTGCCTCGTCGATGACGACATGGCTGGCCTCCCGCACCGGGTCCGTCTCTTTCATCCTCTTATAAATATATGCAAGTGCTGCCAGATCATACACATCAAAAGAGTTTTCCGGTATATCCACCTCTTTTCCCGCAACAGCCTGCACCTGTAAAAATTCCCGGTAAAAATCATAAATGGATGTCTTCCATTTTCCATCGCCAAAATAAGAAGTGTATTTCTTATCCAATGCCTTTTTCACCTTTGCCGGATAAGAGATCTGTTTTCCCAATACTTCATTTTCATATCTGGCGTACAGGATTTCATTGAGCATAAGGATTTTACTCTGCATCGACAGCTCCGGATGCTCCCGCAAGTAGGTATTGATCAGTACCGGCCCGGCCAGAAGTGTTTCTGTGTCTTCCAGATAGATTTTCTCATGTGAAATCTCCCTCTGCTCATAGGCTGCACAGTATAATTCCAGATCATGAAACCATTCTCTGTTTCCTTTCTGGGCATTTTGGGCATCGTCTTTTTCCAGAGGATGCACGCTGTAATTTTGTTCATCCCAATCCTCGTACAACAGACGGATAAACAACTGTTCCATGGTCATCTGCCGAATACCATACACATCCAGTTCCGGAAGCACGCCTGTGATATAATTCAGCAAAATCCGGTTGCTTCCTATAATATAGAAGTCTTCCGGTCGGAAATCGTCTCTGTAATTGTATAGAATATAGGAAATCCGGTGCATGGCAACTGTTGTCTTTCCGGAACCGGCTACTCCCTGCACAATGATATTGGTCTTGGGAGAACGCCGGATGATCTGGTTTTGCTCTTTCTGGATCGTCGCAACGATCTCCCCAAGCACTGCTTTTTTGTTTTTCGCCAGATACTTTGTCAAAAGTTCATCGTTTGCCACAACATCCGAATCAAAAAAATCTTTCAGATGATCGTTTTCAATTTCGTATGTGCGCTTCCGTTTCAAATCGATCGTAAATGTTCCTTCTGAACTGACGACATACTGGCAGGGGCCCAGACTGCTCTCGTAGTAAACGGAGGCTATCGGCGCTCTCCAGTCCAGCACTACCGGCTCGGAAACGTCCCTGGCAATGCCAACTCTCCCTATATAATAAGACTCTGCTTCTTTTGCATTTGGATCTTTAAAATCAATACGACCAAAATAGGGTTTCTTTCGTGCTTTCTCATAACGCACCAGATTATGCTCGTTTTCGTGCAGCCGCACTGTTGCATTGTTCCAGAGTGCAAGTCCTTCCTTATCCTGCGCATCGTACACATCCAGCAGGTCTTCCAGATCCGCATTGAGTTTTCGTATGTCCGCTTTTGCATGATCCAGGTTATTCTGTGCAATCTGTATGATTTCCTGCAGATTTTGTTCTTCTGCTTCACGTGTCAGGCCTGGAAGGTTGCGTCTTTTTTCCAAGTTGTTCACCTCCTATTGAAAATGAGAACCTCTGTTATACTATTTATCCACCTTTTTTCACATAAAATATTCAAATTTTTTGGCATTATTTTTCTTTCATTTTTTCACAACAAATATAATACCAAAAATATAAAAAATGGGAAAGAGCTTTCCTATGAAATCAAAAAACAATTTTGATAAAATCTCCTAACCAAAGTTTGAATACCATACATCGTTATGTCATTCTCTTTTTAATCCGCGCTCCCGCGAAGGGAGCGACGGAATTGAATTGGCGGATTTTTTTCGCCTTAAAACATTTCAATCCACGCTCCCGCGAAGGGAGCGACAGAGACTTCCCAGCACCCGGAGTCCCACTATATAAAATTTCAATCCACGCTCCCGCGAAGGGAGCGACAGATAAGAAACTTCTGCATCCAGAATTACAGGCATTTCAATCCACGCTCCCGCGAAGGGAGCGACAAAATTCTATGTGCGCAGAATCACAACCGACAAATTTCAATCCACGCTCCCGCGAAGGGAGCGACGCTCTGTGGCAGTCCAGGATACTCCATTTTTATCAAATTTCAATCCACGCTCCCGCGAAGGGAGCGACAAACAATATGGAGGAAAAAGACAATGGCAAAAATTATTTCAATCCACGCTCCCGCGAAGGGAGCGACCAGGCTTACCAGAGCGATTTTGCAGACTTGATCATTTCAATCCACGCTCCCGCGAAGGGAGCGACCGACTGTATCGGCATTGATAGCCTGCTGAATGCCATTTCAATCCACGCTCCCGCGAAGGGAGCGACTTTTTCTTGCCGTGTACTTGTGGCACGTTCTCCATATTTCAATCCACGCTCCCGCGAAGGGAGCGACTTTGCCGCAATTCCAACACCTAATTTAGATGCAATAATTTCAATCCACGCTCCCGCGAAGGGAGCGACAAATCCTCTTTTTTTAATCGAAAGATCTATGTGCTATTTCAATCCACGCTCCCGCGAAGGGAGCGACTGCCTTGCGGTTGTTGCAGTACCGTAGCCGTGCAATTTCAATCCACGCTCCCGCGAAGGGAGCGACGGAATGTCTATGTGATCTATGTGGTAGCACAAGAATTTCAATCCACGCTCCCGCGAAGGGAGCGACATCCTCCTTGTAACAGTAATATACGATTGGATTGATTTCAATCCACGCTCCCGCGAAGGGAGCGACTCTCTGCGGAAAATGGTTGCAAGCATTTCATCCGTATTTCAATCCACGCTCCCGCGAAGGGAGCGACAGCCTTGCGGTATGGCATGGTGCAGGAAAACAGAATTTCAATCCACGCTCCCGCGAAGGGAGCGACAGTTCATGTTCGCAGATATACCGCAAACGTTCACATTTCAATCCACGCTCCCGCGAAGGGAGCGACGATTAAGTGGCACCCATCCATCCACATGCCAAAAATTTCAATCCACGCTCCCGCGAAGGGAGCGACGCCCATGCGTACAACATTCCGTTCTCGTATTTTGCATTTCAATCCACGCTCCCGCGAAGGGAGCGACTAAGTTTGTATGTGATTTGGAGGTTTAATATGACATTTCAATCCACGCTCCCGCGAAGGGAGCGACTAGAATGTCTAACCTAATGGCTATAAGTATTAGCAATTTCAATCCACGCTCCCGCGAAGGGAGCGACTATTGATTGACAATGATGTGTTAAATAGCATCTGGCATTTCAATCCACGCTCCCGCGAAGGGAGCGACGCTTCTGATTTCGGAAAATCTTTGACCTCATAGTATTTCAATCCACGCTCCCGCGAAGGGAGCGACGATTCCAGATATAAGGATTCCCCTCTTTTATATATTTCAATCCACGCTCCCGCGAAGGGAGCGACATGATGCCGCGCAGGAAAAACAGGGCAATTATGCCATTTCAATCCACGCTCCCGCGAAGGGAGCGACATACTATTCTTCTCTCCATTTTTCCGGATGTCTATTTCAATCCACGCTCCCGCGAAGGGAGCGACTTGACCGGAAGCACCTTAGCAGATACTACACGGAAAATTTCAATCCACGCTCCCGCGAAGGGAGCGACAGTTGACCAAGACAAAGCTGACTACGCTTGTCACATTTCAATCCACGCTCCCGCGAAGGGAGCGACTTCTCCGGTCGCTTCATCCTCTACTTCTTCTATATATTTCAATCCACGCTCCCGCGAAGGGAGCGACATCTGTCAACCATATCTTGCAATGTTTCTACTGACATTTCAATCCACGCTCCCGCGAAGGGAGCGACGCACGGATTGCGTAATCCCTTCTGCGACATCATCAATTTCAATCCACGCTCCCGCGAAGGGAGCGACCACCGCGACAAATAATTTACCACCAGCAAAAAGGATTTCAATCCACGCTCCCGCGAAGGGAGCGACGGCAAAAAGCCTAATTCATATTATTCCAACTGTATTTCAATCCACGCTCCCGCGAAGGGAGCGACGTTGGCGACAACAAAGGAACACCAAAGCATATGGATTTCAATCCACGCTCCCGCGAAGGGAGCGACGACGCAGGGATGGATTTCTGAAAAAAGCAGAGGAAATTTCAATCCACGCTCCCGCGAAGGGAGCGACCCAAGCAGGTAGCTGATTTAAACGGCAGTTTAGAATTTCAATCCACGCTCCCGCGAAGGGAGCGACATCCAGAAATTTCGAAGGATTCCGGATTTATTGGAAATTTCAATCCACGCTCCCGCGAAGGGAGCGACGACACACAGCAGAAGTGCAGTTGCTTACTATCTGATTTCAATCCACGCTCCCGCGAAGGGAGCGACGATCTTATCCATGTTTTCATTCCATGTTTCCAGGATTTCAATCCACGCTCCCGCGAAGGGAGCGACAAAAATTCCGTGATACGGAGTCCGGAGTAAATAAATTTCAATCCACGCTCCCGCGAAGGGAGCGACGAACACCTCCACTATAATATTCTCTATTACAATAATTTCAATCCACGCTCCCGCGAAGGGAGCGACTTAATTCTCTCATAACTGGTTCGACAATTGAGTATTTCAATCCACGCTCCCGCGAAGGGAGCGACGCATCGCCTCAGTTCAGACGGTTCCATCTGTCCTATTTCAATCCACGCTCCCGCGAAGGGAGCGACTTTATGTAGTCAGTATATTTACATTAAGCCAAGTATTTCAATCCACGCTCCCGCGAAGGGAGCGACAGCAATATTATACAACAAATTTCATTTTCTTTGTATAATACTGTATATTTTGTCAGCAATAACATAAAATAACCATCTCTATCTATTCATAGAAATGTCATTTCAATGCCTTTTATTTAATATTTCAAGTGCGAATCCCTCCAGTATTTTATGTGTACTTTCCGTTCGCACCATAGTCCTTACAATATAAGCGTCTGATCCGCAGCAATTCCCCGATCAACACCTATGTGTTCAATTTTTGTGTGATAATTATTTCCCAGATAGTAAAATCGCAAACTATCCACACTTTCATCAATAATATCCGTTAATATCGACTTTAACAGCACACATTGTGCATTATCCAGAATACATTCAAACACCGAATTCTGAACGCGTCTTCCATAATTTACACACTGTTTTGCCACTTTTCGCAAGCGGCCTTTTCCTGCAGCCGTCTCCGTATTTACATCATAAGTAATTAAAACAAGCATTTGGATTCCTCATTTCCATAAAAATACCGGATATCCATCTAGATCACCTCTTAGGAACCGCGCAAGTAACATAGCCTGAACATAGGGAACCATTCCCCATTCCATTTTTTCTTTGAGGTAAGGATGGGTAATCATTTCTTTTTTCTTGTTCTGCCATTCCGACAACAACTTTTTCCGTGACTCTGTATCCATCAAAACCGCACCATTTTCTTTTCTTGTAAAGTCTTTTCCATTCACAATTTTCTTATTGATCAAAGATAAGACAAACCGGTCTGCCATAACTGCACGCAATTCTTCTATCAAATCCAAAGAAAGAGAAGCCCTTCCCGGTCGATCCGTGTGCATATATCCAACATACGGATCAAGGCCAACCGTCTCCAATGCTGATGTAATCTGATTGGTCAGTAATGTATAGACAAAGGATAACATTGCGTTGACATTATCTAACGGTGGTCTTTTATTTCTTCCCTGAAATATAAAATCTTTTTTCTGTTGCAAAATTAACTCATCAAATACTCCAAAATAAATGCTTGCAGCTTCTCCTTCATATCCCCGGAGCTGATCGATCGATTTTGCATTCTGGATATAATCCAGAAAAGATTTTAATTGCAAGGATGCCGTTTTTACAGCTTCTGCATCAATCTGCATGGAATGATCCCGAACTGCACGTTCCAACACCCATCTTGCATTATATACTTTTCCTAAAATACAATTTTTTGCGATTCTCAAACGGATGGTTTCATCCTTACAACTTAAAAACTGTTGTTCCCTTAATATGACATTTCCTTTTATTTTTCCGGTAATCCTTGCCAGAAACTTTCCCTGAGGTGTCAAATAACAAAGGGAAATATTTTTGTCTGCACAAGCTCCCATAAGTGCCGAACTTGTTCCACGATATCCAAACGAAACAATTCCTTCCAGATTGTGAAGCGGGACACGTCCGATTTCTTTTTTGTCATCGTAAACAACAACGTTTTCTCCATCCAATCCCAGATAGCTATTCTCGGAAGTTACATATAATGTGTTTAATAATTTTCTCATTCTGCATCCTCCAGAACCTTTTGAACATACGATTTAACAGAACCTGCCTTTTCCAGCTTTGGCATACAGATTTCTTTTAGCGAACAAGACGAACATGCTTTTGTCGGCTTTACTTTCGGCGTATAATTTTTCTTATAATATTCATGCATTTCCTCGAATATTTTTCTTACTTCACAGCGAAGTTCTTCCGTAAATTCCACCGGCTCCCGCCTTCTCGTTTCCCCATAAAAGATTGCTCCCTCCGTAATCTCTGTCGAAAACATTTCTTCCAGGCACATTGCCTGTGCAGCAAGCTGCAGCTTGTCTTCATCTGATTCCTTTGGTTTTCCTTTTTTATATTCAATTGGATATACTGAATACAATCCCCTATGACCAAATAATGTTATTCCATCTTCGCATTTATGAAATTCAACGATATCGCATTCTCCGCTTACTCCCATACTTTTTGAAGATACCGGAAGTGCCCGGACAATAAGGATGTCCTTTCTTTTTTCTGTAAGATATGGATCATGTGCTTTTTTATGCATCAGTTCTCCAACAACCGTATGGACATTTTCTTCCCACTGCTGCTCAATATGGATCAATGCCCACTGTCTTCTGCAAAATTTAAAATGCTGGATTCCGGAGATCATCAAATAATCATCCTGCGCGTATTCCATTAAATCATCCTTTTCACTTCTACCGAATCTGGTATTTCTTCTTCATGAATGGTAACTTTATAATCCTGATACTTTCTCGGATATTCCACAGTTTCATTTTTCTTAACTTCCACTGCGTCAAATAATTTATATGCCGGACAATCTCCCAATTCCTTACTGTGCTTAAACACAATCAATTCCCGGACTGCCATTTTTCCCCTTGCCGCAGAATGATCATTTTCAAACATATTGATAATTGCATCCCATAATAAATCCAGATCCTCCTCTGAAAATCCGGTTACCTTTCTTGCCAAATTCGCCGAAACGTATCCTTCCACGCGGTACAGTCCATATGGAACAATACTCTTTCTTCCCATTTCTGTGCTTTTATTTTCTGCATCTTTTTCGGTTGTAATTGCAACTCTTGTAATGGTTACTTCCTGACTAATAATTGGATCAATACTTCTGGCAAACCCAAGCTGCACCGGTCCCCGCACCTGTCCACAATTTAAAGTTGCTTTTCCAAAAGTCGTCATTACTGCGCCAAACGTTCGAATATCATAAAAATTTTCACACATATAATCCTTTAATTTAACTACTGCATTAGGATCTGTCTTTTTTAATTTTTTCAACTCGTTTGTTACATCTTTATCCCCTGTTATGCCAATACTCTCACAGGCCTCCCGGTCACTTCTGTTTAATGGCACATTTTCCTTAATATAAATCTTGTATCCAGCTTCGTCTTCTTTCACCATCTCGATATAATTACGAATCTTACGTTTTAAACATACATCTGTTACCAGACCTAATCCGCTCTCCGGATCAATGCGTGGCATATTTCCCGCATCCGGATCTCCATTTGGATTTCCGTTTTCCACATCAAATAATACAACAAATTCATATCTGTTTTTAATTGCTTCTCCCATTTACTTGTCCTCCCTTTTTTCATACTTTTTCTGTGTCTGATGATAATATCCCAACATAAATTTTCCCTGTTCTTCCAAACTCAATCGTTGTGGAAAAGCGTTAATTTTTTCCATGAGTTCTGTCAACAGTTTTTCGTAATAAATTTTTGATCCACCCCCAATTTCACGTTCCAATTTTTTAATGTGGCTGTTTTTTAATTTGATTAAAACTGGAAATACTGACGCAGGTGTTGCACATGCGGAATTAAAATAGCGATCTCTTATCGTTGTATTAACTCCCGGATTTGCATCCTTTTGAATAGACTCCAATACTGAAAATAATCTTCCCAATATATATGGAGTCTCATTACTTGATTCATTTAATCCCATACATTCTTCTCCTTCTTTCCATTGATAATTTTTTATCAAAAAAGCTTTGATAATTGCTGCCCTTCCATAAGTAACATTTCCCTGTTCCGAACGAATGCGAATCAGGGTATCTGTATATAAACTTGCTGGATACCGATTCCCCGACAAAACCGCCTGTAATACAGAAGCCGCCATATTCGCAACCGGTTTTTTCTCTTTGGGTTTCATATTCACGGTTTCCTGCAGCATACGATAGATTCCAAGAAATTTTCTATCGTTTGCCCAGGAAGGCCTTACAACATCCATGCGTTTATAATGTGCTTCTATATTTTTTAAAATGGTTCCAAATGAATTCTGATAGAAAAACCGAACCGATAGTCTCGCTGCATTTGGCGCCAGACATAATATATAAAACTGCTGTGTCAGATCAATCGTTATATCGTCCAGATCGATCGGACGCATTGCTTTTAAATTATCAAAAACTTTCTGTAACTGTTCCTGATTATCTTCTTGCGGGTTGATCGAAATACAAAAAAGATCCTCACACTTTTTTTCTCCGGTTTCTGCCCAGAATACAATCATGGAATCTCCCAATGAAAATGTGTTTTCCCTTTTGCTTAAAAGATAATTCAATGCTGTCGTATACGCAAACTCTGCATATTTTCCCACCGGTGCATTGTAGCTTTGCTCCTTTCCATAGGATTCAAACGCCGGGGCATTAAACGAAACAAGCGCCGCCCCGCTGGACTGCGCCCCAGGAACCCCTTTGATTCCCCGGTGGATTCTTGCAATCTCCGTTCTTTCCCCTGTTACAAGGCATATTCCCGTTTGTTCTTCCCCGTTTGCTTCAATCGAATTTTCCCAAGCTGCTTTTATATCTGAATCATCCTGTGCATAATCCATTCCCATGCAAAAGATAAGATTTCCACCCTCATTTAGTTCCTCCCATTTGTCCTGAACGCAGCCATTGTCTTTTGCATTTTCCGGATTCCACGTTTCAAAAAAAGAACAGATTGCTTTTGCCATAGGATTATCTACATCTTTTAATAGTGCGATATGTTTTTCCTTTGCCGCCTGAAAACAGTCTTTCACACGATCATTTGTTCCATCTGTATCAATTCCAAGCATATATTTGGCATTATCACACAGAAAATTTGCTGCAACCCCGGAAGATCGTGTAACCATTTCCGGCACATATAACAGCGCTGGAACCATAACTATTTTTTTCCCTCGCTGGTCTTCTGTCTGCAAAGAATAAATGACTTTTATACTTCCATCTGCATTCAGATCAATGGCATAAGAAACTTTTGCCTGACTCCATCCCGGCTTGGAAACCAGACCCTTTTGTGCAAGATTTTCATATTCCTTTACCAATGCCTGCAAAATCATCGTATCACCTCACAATCCCGCAAATCGATGACACCACGTTTCATAACCGCCCGAAAAAACATCGGCTGAATATCTTCCTTGTTACTATAATCCATATCATACAACATAAACCCCAGGTCTTTTTCCGGAATCTCATCATAAATGGTATGGATCACTTCCTCCTCACAGAGACAAAAATGTGCTGGAAATTCCCGGCAGCCAAAATATGGCATATGATAACATTCCCCACGTTTTAGTCTCCGCATCATGATATCTTTAAACTTTCCCGGATTATCTGTCTCATTTGCCTGATCCGTCATTTCAAAATGTGCTTCTATCACATATGATACATCCCTTAAAATCAATGAAGCCCGCTGGACAATGTCCTCTTTTGTGCTGATATAAAGAGGCTTGTCTGCTCCATTATATGCCTGTAACACATTGCTGGCGGAAACTTTGCTTTTTACTTCATTTCTCCGGACGCTTGTAAAGCGGATTGGATTTTTTACATATATTTTGTCAATCACCCAACGCAGCCCCGGATGCCAATAGATTGCTTCCAAAATCCCCCTTGCCGCTGATGGTGTCATGACATCATAGGAACACCGTTCCACTTTCATCTCCGGTCTGGAAAATAATGCATATTCCCCCCATACCTGTACCTTTACTCCTACTCCCATTTAAAGTACCACTCCTTCCTCATAGCACGCTGCAATATAGTCTCTCGGCTGATAGTAAAAATCAGAATTATAATTGGAGATCTGTGCATCTATCCACGAATGATATACTTTCCAGATTCCATCTACAATTTTATGATCATCATAACAGTCTTCTATCAACCGTTCATAAACTTCCCCGATATCCCAATAATCCGGTATTTTATACCGGCATGCCTGCACATTATCAAAAGTTCCAGAGTTCATGTGACATTCCTGTATAAACTCATCCGCCACTTTTTCGATCGGCTCACAGTGAAAAACATCCGCGAATTCGTAAATCCGCTGAATGCGTTCTTTTGTAAGACAATCCACGACTTCTTTTCTTGTTCGTTTCATCTGTCTTCCAATATATTCAATCAGACTACATGTATAAAATAAATCATTATTATTTTTTGTTCCCATACACAGCCTCACTTCCTATATATTCTAACGTATCCAGCGCCGAAATCGTATGAAAGCTGATCTGATGGGTAGGATGGTTAAATTTCGCCAATTCCCAGAATGCGGCTCTGGATATTTTTCCGTCAATGAAATTCTGGATATAATTATAAATCGTATCATCTGCCATCGGACCTTCCACAATATCATAAGTATGTGCAATGCCCTTTCTGCACTGCACGATAAAATCCAGCCATTCTTCCGTCATCTCATCAAAACGCAAATATTTTAACTTTTCATTTGGTGTATACTCGTATTGATTCAGATACCCTTTCGTTCCATACCTGCCTGCCCATCGCCTCGCCTGTTCCGGAAACTGTGTGCAATAAAATCCGAAATAAAAATCTTTATGAAAACGTGCCTTTCGAATTTCCGGATATTTTACAACTTCTTTACTGCCGTGATATAAGATCATTCTTTCCTCTTTCTATTGTCATCATTTTACAACATTCTATCTTTTATTTATCATACTACTTTATCTATCATTAATCAATTCTTTTTGACTTTTACTTAAATTACTATTGAACTTTAAATTTATTCTTGAATATAAAAATAAAATTGTTTATACTTACTATTGTCAGGTTCCACCTGTGGATTGAAATAATAGTCTTTTTAGTAACGCAAACGAGTGGCGATGTAATCTTCTTTACATCGCCACTCCTCTTTACAAATACAAATCCATTCCCGAATCCACAGACAAATCTAATCCCATATCCTCCGTATACTGATCCAGCTTCACAAGCTCATAAAACTCTGTAGCATCCGAAGAAATCTCCTGTATCATCCCGGCATCCCACAAAATTTTAAAAAGGTTATCATATACCTGAATACAATATTGTGATGCCTTTCGCATCCGTTCCTTTGAAAATCCCTGATGTTTCAATTCCGCCAGCAGTTCTTCTGCCTCCTGCTCCACCGGCACCAAAATGGTTCTTGTATCTTCTTCAATCAGACGAAATTTTTTTGCTGCAGTTTCAAAATTATATTTATGTTCTTGAAATTTTCCCATAATATTCTTTTTATCCAGACTTTGCTCCCGAAAACGGTATAACCGTTTAAAATACTCTGTTATGCTGTCCAGATCAGAAATATCATCTGTTTCCTGCAAAATTGCTTTTGCAATATCCACCGGCAGCCTTTGACTTGGAGCTATTTTGCTGTCTGTTACATCAAACACAAAAACGATACTGTCCTCTGCTTTTTCCTGCCCCTCCCGGTTGCAGCGTCCTGCCGCCTGTATGATAGAATCCACACCTGCAATCTGTCGATACACATGGCAAAAATCCAGATCTACCCCGGCTTCCACCAAGCTAGTAGAAATTAAGATACACTTTTTCTTCTGCTTTAATCTTTCCCTGATCTGTGCCAGAATCCGCTTTCGGTGTTTTTGATACATACTTGTTGACAGATGATAAACTCCCTCTCCCTTTAATTTGCGATAAAGTTCCTGTGCACATTTTTTTGTATTTACGATACACAATGCCTGTTTTTCTTTCTGCAGTTGGCCCGCTAACTGATCAATAGGAACATATCCGAGATTTTGATACGTTACCCTTCTGAAAAATTCAAACTGTTCCTTCACATTCGGACACAATTCTACAAATGTACGCTCTCCGATAAATATTTTATCCAGCGCCGGTTGTGTAGCCGTACACAATACCATACTTGACCGATAATCCTCCATAAGTGTTTCCATCATTGCAATACACGGTTTTAAATAATCTACAGGGAGCATTTGTGCCTCATCAAAAATCACAACCGAATTTGCAATATTATGAAGCTTTCTGCACTTGGACGATGTATTAGCAAAAAGCGATTCAAAAAACTGAACGCTGGTTGTCACGATCACCGGTTTATCCCAATTCTCACTGGCAAGCTGCATGGGTTTTAGATCTTCCGAGCTGTCATAATCAACATTACAGTGATGTTCCAACACATTTTCTTCCCCCAGGATGTTCCGAAACACCTCAGCATTCTGTTCAATAATACTGGTGTATGGAATGACATAAATAATGTGATCCATATGATGAAAAACTGCATGTCTTAACGCAAATGCTAACGATGCAATCGTCTTTCCACCACCGGTAGGAACCGTCAGATGAAACAGACCTCTTTCTTCTTTTCCAGCTTCCATACATGCTTTTAAAATTTCTGTTCTTCTTCCATTGATCGAATTTAGGTCCTGATTTTCAAGCCAGGGCTGCACATGATTTTCCAGTTTTTCCAACAATATTTCCATATTCTGTCCGGAATTTCTCCCTGTCTGACCATTTTTCATGAATTTTTCTGTATCTAAAAAATCCGCATCCACAAGGCAGGAATAAATCATCCGCATAAAAACACTGAGTGAAAAATCAAAATTTTTATTTGGTTTTCTTACAAATGGGTCCGTCTCTATCTTCGGAATCTTTACTTCATATTGATATGCCTGATAATCACATATTTTTTTCTTTAATCTGCCGCATAAACTGGATGGAATTTCTGTATTTCCATAATCCGGAAGTCCGGCATGATGTCCGGCAATACAATATGCCAGTAAAGAATAATACCCACCTTTTTCCATACACAATTTCGTTCCTGCTGTAGAATGATCTACCTGTTCATTCGTATCATATTTTATTTTCTTTTGGAATTCTTCGGAATATTTTCCTATGTCATGGAGCATTCCACAGCAATACCCCCATTCCTGTTTTCCAAATGCATCTGCAAATGCTCCAGCCAATTGAGCCGTTCCGGTTAAATGTTCCAAAACCGTCTGAATTCTATCCCCATCTTTATGTGCTATATATTCCATATCATTTCTCCCATACATTTTACTTTCATTATATATCACAACAATAAGAAACGGCCACCATACTTTCAAATCTAAAAATACAGTGACCGTTCTACTCGGTTTCGTTATTCAATTTTTTGTTCCTTTCTTTTGTAATTTATTTTCTTCAGCTCACAGATACTTCCATCTGTTTAGAAAATTAGTGATATGTAATCTCTATATTGAATAATAATCTGAAGTCTGCTCTCTCGCTTTTTATAAAATGAACTTCTTCCGCACATCTTACCCTCAAATTACCTTCTGTGGTATCTTTCCGCAGCATCTTCATCAGTAAAATGTCTGTACATATCCATTGCCTTTCTCACTCTTGGTATCTTATCCTAAATACCCTCAATTATTATTTTCTATTCCAAAAGGCTTTTCCCGCTGAAATTTTCAGACACTACCACGCTTACCATGAAGTTTTTGTTTTGATCATCGTCCCATTGGACTGTACCTCCTTTTCTCATTCAATTCCTGCTTACTCCAAGCTTCTTTCTATTTCCAATTGGCTTTCCAACCGCTTGGTCCGATTGGAAGTCTTGTGTAATTAGGTCTTGTTTGTTTTGTTGACTGTATATTATCATAGTTGCTTTATATTGTCAACTATTTTGTTCTATATTTTTAAATTTTTCTCTTTATTTTCTGTTTATATTTAAATTGTTTGTGTTTTTACGTGTTTTCTCTATTTTACCAGTAATTTGCATGCAATCATCCAACGCCACGGAACCGCCTTTCCATTGCCCCCACAAAATTACAAAATCGGGAAAAATTCATACAAATTTTATTGATTTTATTGGGTAATTATGTATAATACTAAATTAGGGAAAAAGGAATTTTTCTTACTATACTATAAAGAAAGAGGTTTAAATCAAGATGGCAGAAATCAATTTAAGCAAGTATGGTATCACCGGTACCACAGAAATCGTTCACAACCCTTCTTATGAGAAATTATTCGAAGAAGAGACAAAAGCTGGCCTTGAAGGATATGAAGTTGGTCAGGAGACAGAGCTTGGTGCAGTTAACGTAATGACTGGTATCTACACCGGACGTTCTCCAAAAGACAAATATATCGTTATGGACAAGAACTCAAAGGACACTGTATGGTGGACATCTGATGAGTACAAGAACGACAACCACCCAATGACAGAAGACACATGGGCAGTTGTTAAGGATATTGCAAAGAAAGAGCTCTGCAACAAGAGACTTTTCGTTGTAGATGCATTCTGTGGTGCAAACAAAGACACCCGTATGGCTATCCGTTTCATCGTAGAGGTAGCTTGGCAGGCACATTTCGTAACAAACATGTTCATCAAGCCTTCCGCTGAAGAACTTGAGAATTTCGAGCCTGATTTCGTAGTATACAATGCTTCTAAGGCTAAAGTTGCAAACTACAAAGAGTTAGGATTAAACTCTGAGACATGTGTAGCTTTCAACATCACAAGCAAAGAGCAGGTTATCATCAATACATGGTACGGCGGAGAAATGAAGAAAGGTATGTTCTCTATGATGAACTACTTCC
>OKSA01000549.1_pt1 | contig 36411 bp, 34 predicted proteins | sample 1601181 | NCBI WGS metagenome assembly OKSA01 (sample SAMEA3541538, study PRJEB24748) | human gut metagenome | biome: human gut; feature: human-associated habitat; material: faeces | place: China | collected 2012
ACAGCCCCCTCAGATCGGGCACCTGCCCGCCCATGAGCGCAAACAGTTCCGGGTAAACTGTTTGCGATATGCTTTGTCCATTACATTCCAACCAGTTATAAGAACCATCAGAATTTTGCCAATCGGCCGGATTTTGTGCAACTGGCCAAGCGATGATTGTACCGACAGGGATGGAACTGGTGCCTTTTGCGATGACCGCAACGGTTGTCGGATTAAACGTCGTGGAGTCCGCCCCACAGACTGGACGGATCGGAATGAGCAGGCAGAGGGTGAAGACCAAAAACACAAAGAATTTTTGCATTGGAGGCTCCATATGAGGGGGGCGGTGCCCCCCTCGGATTGAACTACGGCTGACCAAAAAGCTGTTTGGTAACGGCCACGACCTGGTCAAGCAGGTAGAGCTTTTCCAGCAGGCCAGCATCCGGGTTGTCATCTTCAGGCTCGGAACTGGACGAGGCCGGACACTTGATAGCAGAAATCCGCAGGCTGTCGCTTTCCAAGGAAAACGTCCATTCTGCCGCATCGTCTGCTTTCGTCATGCCGACCTTCAGCTTGGAGATGCCGAAACCTTTTTCCAGTCCGGCATCCACGGCAGCCCGGTCATTCTTGGCAGTAATCGTCACCTGCACATTGTCAGCATCCAGGCCAGAGAGCGTGATGACTCCCGCTTCTGCCAGCTCATACCTGTCTCCATTCACATCGGCTGTCAGACCTTCAGCATAGAGCGTATGCAGGCACGCTCCCATGTTTTCCACGGGCTGTAATTCTGCCACCTCGATGCCAAAGGAAGATTTGAAGTAGTCCTTAAACTTTTCCAGTATCCCTTTGGACTTCGTCGCCACATACAAAGTGCCATTAGCCAGGTTCAGGGCGACATCCACCGTGGAGGGCACGGGTTCTGCCTTGGCCAGAAGTTTCAGACGGATCGCTTCCTTCAGCTCTTTTTTCCGTGTCCGGGGAACACCATCAATGCCCTGGGCGGAGTATTTTGCCAGCTCGTCTTTCAGTGCTTCAGCAAGATGCTTCTTCACGACCTGAGCAGGCACAGACCGTTTATCCATGCGGAACGCCCAGCAAAGCCATTCGCCTTTGTCTGGAGGGGAAACCTGCCAAGCCGTATCCATCGGATCATCAATGTTTACCCAGCCAAAGGCCAGTTCTTCCGTTTTGGCATCGTCAATAGAACGGAAAGCAAATTGCTTGAGCTTGGCAGCGGTGACGGCCTTGGTGTCAGAAAAGTGGAAACAAGAAAGGTCTGTGGACGAGGATTTCAAGCCTGCCATACTTACTCCTTAATTCTTGGGAGGATTTTCAAAATCAGGGGTTCCATCATCTTTGGCCCAGAACCTGACTTTACATTTCGGGAAACCAGAACATCCGAACCAGACCCCCCCGGACTTGGTAGGTCTGGCCACCAGGGGCTTGCCACACTTGGGGCACTTGAAGTCCGTTTCTTCAGAACGTGTCTTCTCCTTCTCCTGTTTCGCGCCGGGACGGCCATGCTCATCAGCAAACGTAGTCCCGCAGGCCTTGCACCCCCAGAAATTCCAGCCTTTTTCTTTGGAACGGATATGTCTGAAATGTTCGCGGTCGCCACATTCAGGGCATGGGATGGTGTGGTCACAAACGAATTTATCCAGCTCTTTCATGAGCTGGGTATGAAAGTCGCTGACGCAGTCCACATAGGTCAGCTTACCGCTGGCCACGTCATCCAGACGCTCTTCCATGTGCTTGGTAAAATCCAAGTCCAGGAAGCCGAATGCCCCGACCAGGGCGTCCACAAGTTTTTCACCGCGCGGCGTAGGTACGAGGAAACTTTTTTCCTCCCGGACATAGGATCGTGCAACGATGGTTTCCATGATGGCAGCATATGTTGCAGGACGGCCTATGCCGCGCTTTTCCATCTCCCGGATCAACGACGCCTCAGAGAACCTGGAGGCAGGCTTGGTCTTTTTGGTCTTAACGTCGCCTCGAACTGCTGTTGCCTGGCATCCGGGCTTGAGAGAGGGGACAGCGTTATCGGGTTCGGCCTCTTCGGCATCACTGAGCGACGCATCCTGTGCCATCACCATTTTCCAGCCCTGTTCTTTGAGTGTCCGTCCCTTGGCCTCAAATATGGCTGTTTTGCCTTCCACACTACCGGCCAGTCTGGCCACACGCACATCAAACACGGCATCGGCTAACTGGCTGGCCAGCGCACGAATGCGGATCAGGCGATATAACGCCTTTTCGTCCGGCGTTTCTCCGGCATCTTCCACCTCGATATGGGTAGGGCGTATGGCTTCATGGGCTTCCTGTGCTCCTGCTTTGCTTTTCCAGGTACGAGGCTTTTCCGGCAGTGGCCATCCTTGAGCGTCACAGTACGCCCGGATTTCAGCAATAGCGCTATCGCTCAGATTAGGGCTGTCTGTGCGCATGTAGGTAATCTGCCCGGCTTCATAGAGCTTTTGCGCCAAATCCATAGTCTTTTTGGGCTTGAACTTGAGCGCGTTGCTGGCCGCCTGCTGCAACGAGGAAGTCGTGAAAGGAGCCGGGGGAGCGGTGCGGCGTTCATTTTCGTCGCACGCAAGAATTTCCAACGTGCGCAGGGCAGCTATTTTTTCCGCAGTATTTTTGTCCAGGAAGTACTCCTGCCCATCTTCCAGCCACCCCTCTTTGGGCAGCCAAGAGGCTTTCCAACCGTCAGAAATATTCGCTACAGCCTCAAACACCAGTTCGACTCCATAGTGCGTGGTGGAGACGAATGAGCGGATGGATCGCTCACGTTCGACAACAAGTCGAACTGCCGGACTTTGCACGCGGCCTGCGGACATCTTTTCTTCAGCAACAGCGATACACAGCGGCCCAGACACTTTATAGCCGCACAGGCGATCAAGCGCACGACGAGCCTCTTGAGCATGGACGAGGTTCATATCTATCTCACGCGGGCTACTCAGTCCTGCCTGGACATCCTGCGGCGTGATGGCCGTGTAGGTCACACGTTTATAGGATTTGATCCCCAGCGCGTCTTTGAGGTGCCAGGAAATGGCTTCTCCCTCCCTGTCGGGGTCAGATGCCAGGAACACCTCGTCAGCATCCTGAATCAAGCCGGCGAGCTTCTTCAGGACGTCCGGCTTGGTTGGTGTATAGCGCAGTTCAAAGTTCGGCGGCTCCAAGCCATAGCCTTGATTCGGCAGGTCACGCACATGGCCGCAACTGGCGGCAACACGCCATTCAGCGCCAAGAATATTTTGCAATTTCTTAATCTTGCCAGGGCTTTCAACAATCAGAAGTCTCATCGAGTAAGCTCCTTTTCCTGCTCGATCTTTCGCCCTAATCCCAGCTGATGCCGGACAGCTTCAAGTCCGCGTGCTTTATGCAGGTCATTGAAATCCGTCAGGCCTTGCGATTTTTCTTTTTCGGTGAACAGGGGCGTTTTGACAGAGCCATTGACCTTCTGAGCAGCCATTTTGGCTTTTTCCAGGCCGACATTATACGGCTTGCCCTCTCTCTGTATGGAGTGGTCATTGTCTGCGCAGATGGTAATTGCCGCATTAGGGTATTTGGCGCGGATCGCTTCAGCTACAGGCAGCAGATTGCCGGAGTCAAAAGCGACAGCCACGGCTTTTCCCGTGGCCATATGCAGGGATGCCCCCGTGGCATACCCTTCGCACAGGAGGATTTCTCCCTGGGATAAGTCCTTCTCATCGGCACCGATCAGATGGAAATTCCCTTTTTTTTCCATACCTCTTGCAAATGTTTTCTGGCCATCCGGGGCAATGGCCTGGAAGCCGCGCAACTGGCCCTCTGCATTTTTGAGCGGCACAATGAGGTTGCCTTGGTCTTCCTTGAGACCAAAGGCCGATACTCCCTTCCTTTCCAGGTAGGGAGAGGAGGACGCCCAGGAAAAACTGTCCCACATGGCTTGGCATCGCTGTGCGGCAGCCTCATGCGCCTTGGCACGCTCCTGCTCCTGAGCCTGAAGTCGTGCCGTTCGTTCCTGGCGCTGTTTTTCAATTTCAGCAGGAGACAGAATCACCCCAGACGCAACCAGCTTCACCCTGTCTCCCGTGACATGATTCTGTGCCCAGCCCGCAGGCCGTCCATCTCCATGCAAGCAGTAGCTCCCATCCAGACCATGCCCTTGCTTTGACAGAAGGGGAACTCGATGGATTTGTCCGTCCATCTCTGGGAGCTGTCCCTTCAAATCAAGGCCAAGGTCAGCCAGCTTCCGTGCAAACTCCTCTTGCGGCGAGAGGGTATCCATGTCCCGGCATCTTTCAGGATTCGGCAGGAACCGCTGTAGCGGCTCAAGATCAGTCCCCTCCGGGGCATACCACTGCTTTTGGCGGGCATCCCAGCGGGCACCCAACGCCTTGGCCACGTTTTTATCCTTGTAGGGGACGTGAAGATATGTCTTCTCTTGGCTTGTTTTGGAGGCAAACTCCATGCTTGGCTTGTTTTCCGGAGCGGACAGGTACTGCCGCAGCGGCGCGAGGTCAGTCCCCTCCGGGGCATACCACTGTTTTTGACGAGCATCCCAGCGGGCACCCAGCGCCTTAGCCTGTTCTTTGTCCTGATACGGTATATGGAGGTAGGTTCTTTCCTGCGCAGCTTGTACAGGCGGAGGGGCCATATCCATCGTTTCGGGAGCCTCATCCATAGCGTGCTCAACGGATTTTTCTTTTTGCATTTCCATACTCAGAACAAAGTCATGGATGCGTTCAGCGTCACGGCAGGCGCGCATTATTTCCAGAGGATCGTCCTTCAGTGCGGCGATCCATGATTTTACGTATGCGGCGTGCTGTCCGGGATCATGCCCGACACCAATGTCTTGCCCGACCATCCAGGAGGAAATCTCTGCACGCAGCTCTTCTTTGGCGTAGGTGGAGGAGCCGAAGGGACCGAACTCCCGATTCAGGCGATCAGGGTGCCCTGTCCAGTGCCCCAGCTCATGCAATGCCGTTGCATAATACTGGTCGGCTTGTGCGAAGCGGGTTTTGGGAGGCAGGTGGATTTCATCACTCGACGGGCGATAGAATGCCCGGTCACGCTGATCGTGCCTGATGATAGCGCCGGAATTGGCCAGAACAGCTTCAGCCTTCTCTTGGGGATTCCAGGCAAAGGCCTTCTCTTGCTCCGGGATCGGAGGGAAGTTTTCCACCTGTGCCGCGTTAAAAACGCGAGCCATGCGAAGAATGGGCCGTGCCAGTTCTACCGTCTCACGAACGGGTGTACCGTCATCTCCCAGGACAGGCTGTCCATTCTCGTCCATTTTGTCCTGCTCGCGGGTGAACTGGTAGTAGACGACAGGCGTGGAGCGACTGCCCTGTTTGATGCGGTAGCCAGCATCATTGGCCTGCTTCAGCGTCATCCAGCGTGGATCAGCATAGCCCTGCATGGCAAGATGCAAGCGGTTGACCCCACGATAAACTGTCCCGGACAGAGGATTGCGAGGAGCCATGTTTTGGGCGGGCGTCCAAGGCTTTTGCCACGGCGCGGTTCCCTCTTCCAACATCTTGATGATTTTCTCCGCGAACTCCTCATGGAAAGGAATCCGATCCTTTTTATTTGTGGCCATCATCCCCTCCCTGCGCCGCAAGCAGGGCGTCGTCCATCACTGCTTCCAGTGTCAGAGCATCTTCCGTAAACGCGCCCATCCCTTCAGCCAGATCAGGGTCAAGAGCCACGCCAAACCCCTGTTCAGCCTGGTTGAAAGCATCGGCAGCCGCTGCGACCTGTTCAGTTTTATCCATAGTTCACTCCTTTATGGTAAAAACGGGCTTGACTTTGACCACGTCGGCCAAGGGCACCAGCCCGAAGAATCGGCTGTCAAAGCTGCCGGGATGATCGGACAACGCCAAGCACATGCCGTCAGGAATCATCCCGGATTCCAGAGAGCTGCTAGGCAAGAGGCGGCCTGCGGAATCTTCATGCCGGGCAGCGGGCCAGCGGCTCGATCCAGAGATTGTGCTGAGATGTATGGCGTCAGACTCTATCGTTATGGCATCTCCGGGCATCCCCACCACTTGCTTCAGCAATGGGCGCAGACCGGAGGTACATGAGCCAGGAGCAAGGTAGCCACGTTCTTTGGCCAGCAGTGTCCAGACAGGCGATTTCAGACAGAAAGCGATGAAATCCCCACGTTCTGGAGTCCCAGAAACGATGCGGTAAATGCCTTTTGGCAACGATGGAGTCGGGTTGAACCGAAAACCGGCACAATACAGGAACAACATCATTCCAACGAGGCATATCAAAATTGCCTTCATGGCCGATCTTCCAGGAAGCTCTCGAACGTCACAGGTGCCGCTATGTCCTGCTCTTTCGGCTCGATAGGAAGAGGAACCTCACGAGGGAAATAGAGAGAGTCGGTCATCCCGGCAGGCGAGTTTTCCGAAATTCCCGGCGCAGGGATTTTAGCGCGCTGCGAAAAGACCAAATCCTTAAAGTACAGAATCTGCATTCCATATATTGGAAATTGGCCAGCGGTAAAAATGAGCATATGTCCGGGCTTGGTAATCTTTCCGCTGCTGTCCTTCTCCGCTCCAGGGAGGCGGGAACACTCGTCAGGTGTCAGCAAGGGCCTGGCTGTCTCTGCGATATTGATGGATCGGGAACGCCCGCTCTTGCTGATGGAGACAGAGTTCTTTTTTTCCACAACGGTTGTTTTGCCGGTCATTTTCGACAGAAGTTCCGCTGTCTCCGCGTCATTCGGCGCATAGGCTATGCGAACATGACAGTTAGCCATCAAGGCATTGTCTTTTCCGTAGACTCCATTGAGCTGCTTGGTGTCTTGCACGATCAGATAGAGCTTGCCGCCATAACCGGCGATGTACGCAATGGCTTTCTCCAAAATCGGCACCTTGCCCAAGCTCGTCAGCTCGTCCAGCATGAACAGGAGCCGGTGTTTGTATCCAGCGACGCTGGCACCATCCTTGAACTCCATGCTGGAACAGACACGGCGCACGATCATATCAAGCATAAGCCGCATCAGGGGACGCACCCGATCTATGCCGTCTGGAGGTGTCACAAGATACAAGTCCAGAGGCGTCTCGTGGTTCATGAGGTCATGGATATGAAAATCCGAGCGGGCTGTGTTGATATTGATGATGGGGTCCCGATAAATGGCCATATTGACCAGCGCCGACGACAGGACGCCGGAGGCTTCATTCTCCGCCTTTGCGGCCATTTCGCGGGCCGAGCTGGCTATGAAAATATGACAGGCCTCACCAACACGGGCGTCCGCGTCCGGAGCGAACTCCCGAAACAGCATCGCGTGATCCATGACCATCATCTCATCCAGCAGTTCCGCTGTTGTACGGTCAGGATCAGACATCATCAGCGTCAATTCCTGAAGAGACGGCATGCGCCCTTGCCGAGAACGCACAACCACGCAGCAATGCAGGATCAAGCCTGAAAAAAAGGCGAAGGCTGCCTTTGTCCAGTGGTCTTCCAGACCTTTACCGTCAGGATCGACCAGCATAAGGGCCAGATTCTGAACATCCTGGACAGCTTCCAGCGAAGTCAGACGGATTTCATCCAGCGGGTTGAAAGCGCAGCCGAAGCCGGACGAATCCGCCGGAGCAAAACGCAGAACTTTATGCCCCTGGGATTTGCGCCAGCCGGAAGTGAGCGCCCAATTCTCCCCCTTAATGTCCAAGGTCAGGGTGGAGCCTGGCCAGGACAGAAGCGTCGGCAGGATCAGGCCCACCCCCTTGCCTGAGCGTGTAGGGGCAAAACACAGGATATGCTCTGGGCCGTTATGTCGAAGATAGCGTAATATGTTCTTTTTTTTATCGAACCATCCACCGACATACACACCTTGTCCGCCGAGGTAGCCCATACGCTCGATTTCTGCTTTTCGTGCCCAGCGGGCTGATCCGTGCAGTTCCTGGTTTCCTTTGAGACGCCTGGCTGCGACGACACATAACAGGGCAAGGAACAGCGGCAGCAGGAAGAATGCCTGTCCAAGTACAAGGGCATTATCCATGACGGGTTGGGAGATGCCTTCCCATGTAAAAACACGCCACGGGGCATAGACTGGAACACCTAACACCGAAAACCAGGGCTGCCCCAGCATGGGATGGAAGCTGTAATCAGACGCGATTTTCAGCGTTGCCATCTCCATGCCCAGCAGGGCCAAGAGCGGTATTGCCGCCATAAATGCCCATAAGACAGTATGCTTGCGGTTGGCCTCGGTTGTCTGAAGGCCATATTCTTGCTGCTGCGCCATTTCCCTCTCCTCAGTGCCGCCAGCGCGTGTAGGGTTCCCTGAAGATTACGTCCTTCGTGACCACGATATTGAACTGGTAGCCTGGCCTGATCTCCAACGTGGGCTTGATGCTCAGGTTACGCTGAAGGAGCGTCGTCGTTGTCTGGCCAAGCTGCTGCGCCAGAGAGGCCGTCATCTCATCAGTCATGCGTGTCCCGTTGTCCGTCTCCGTGCTGTCATTGGCCCCGTCCAGAGCGTAGGCCATGCCCCCAGAGACCAGCGACATCATGAGAGCCGATCCGAAAATCCGGGCGTAATGGTTGTCCACATCGTCATTGAAGCCTGCCATACCGGCCATATCAGCACCTGGCATTGCGCCAAGGGAAATCGACGATCCATCGGGGAAAATGAGTCTGTTCCAGGCAATCAGGACACGCTGCTGGCCATATACGACACGGGAGTCATAAATGCCGTACAGACGAGCGCCCTGTGGAATAAGCAAGTTCAGGCCCGTCGCCGTGTCATAGACGTTCTGGGCTACCTGCGCGATCATGTTGCCAGGCAGATCGGAATTGATACCCGTCAGCATCACACCTGGGATTACGGCCCCGGTCTTCAGCTCCAGGGGCATCCCCTCAGTGCGCTGCTCAGGAAGCTGCCAGGACGTATCCTTGCGGGCACGGTCGAAAAAGGCCTCTTTGTCACGATCAGCTGCAGGGTTGTAGTAGCCATCCGCACCGGCAGACGCCGCAGAAGAAACGACATCCGATCCCGTGGTGGAGGCTGTGCCCGGAGCCGTTGATGCCGTGACTACGGTGCTTCCTCCGCTGGATACCCGCTTGGCGACCAGAGGAGCAGTCAGAGCATTCATGTACGATTGTGCCCTGACCCGCCTGATATTTTCGATTTGCTGATCCGGCTTGGCCTCCCTTTGGACAACAACGATAGGCTCCGGCTTGGCGGGTTCCGGGGGCACCATTACGCCGCTTGTCCTGTCTTTTTTGGGATCAAGTGCAAGTCCGCTTCCTTCCACAAGCCAGACAGGCTTGTCCTCTTCGCTGACTGTCGCCGCTTTTTGTGGCCCTTCCTTTTTTTGAGGGTCATGGGCGAAATTGACGCTGTATATCAGTGCAGCCAATAAGAGGATCAGCACGATCAGTAGTGCGTATAACGGCCAGCGCCCCATCCTGGCCACGACAGGTTCAGGGGACATGACAAGTCCGTTGGGGGATTCATCCTTCATGCTAGCTCTTCCTGATGATCCGAATCTCTTCTTTGCCTGATCCCACGCCCAGCAGCAGCGTCAGTTCATCAAAGATGCCGTCAACGACCAGCTTTTTCCCATCCGCACGGTAGTTGACCAGGACATTTTCTCCTTTCCTACGGGCCAGCAGTACGGGCAGTTCCGTCGTTTTGCGCGGCAGATGAATGTAGATTTTTTCGCCGTCGTCAAAGACACGTTCCGGCTTCCAGGAGGCCTTCCCCCGGACGTCAAAGTTAAAGTTCAGCTTGGAAATATCGACGCTTTTCCCATCCAGCATGGCAGTATTGCGAGAGGTTTCCCGTTCCTGCGCAGCTTTTTTGGCAGCTATCTGCTGTTTCATGGAGTCTGCGTAGACAAAGCCCACATAAGGCGTATGCCCTGTACGTTGGGAGACAAGGCGAAGATGGTAGACGCGGCGATCCGTCGTGACCACCGCCGTGGTTTCCAGACCAGCGTCCACTGGTTTGATAAACAAATGCGTTGTTTCTCCTGCGGAGCCTGTTTCAACCATCCAGCGGGCGGAGTCTCCTACGATGACTTCATTGACTTTTTCCCCCGGCTGTAACTCCACATCACAGACCTGCATGGGGCTGGCCAAAATCGTCGGCAAGGATGCGCCATGCACATAGACCAGCTTCCCGGAATGAGAGAGAACCGGTGCGGGGCCACGCCCGGCCCAGGCACGAGTCAGGTTGAGCGCTTTCTTCTCCCGTTGAGTAAGGGGCACGGTGTCATTGCTGAGAAAATCAGGCAGATTCAAAAAGTCAGGAGGCAATTGCGGGGCAGCTTCCTGGGAAGCCGCCATTGCAGCCGTAGGGGCAAGAACCAAAAAAAGCATCAGGACAAGATATTTCATGGGAGGACTCCTATTGGATGGCAGAAGACGGGGCAGGCCCAAAGTTTTTAAAGACGCGGCTTGCGGAAAGACCTGTGATATACATGCCGCCCGGATTCCGCAGCAGAACGGCCTCTGAGGTCGGCGGTGAAACCTGAATGCTGACCGTGGCTTCATAGGTGTGCCGCTCAAGCACTACACCTGCATGAGAGCGGATGGTTTCCGTCCACTCCACACGATAGGAGTCTGAGCTGACAGGCAGGGGCAGACTTTGAATTTCGACATGCACCAACTTTCCGGACTTGGCGATTTCATAGGGGTTGTTCGTTGCAAACCATTCCTTCAGTACACCTTTGGCGCTGCCAGCCACAAAGTAGCTTAACCTTTGGATCATATGCTTTTGCAGCTCAATGTCTGCGGTGACAGTGCGCCAGTCGGAGATGCAGGCTGCGATTTCAGCCTGAATCAAGCGTAATGGCGTTGCGCTGGCCTGATCTGCACGCGCGACAACAGCCGATTTGCCGAGCTTATCCACTTCGACGATGTACGGAATCGCTTTGACCTGGCAGGCTTGGATTACGTTGCCGGTGATAGAGCCTGCCAGGAGAACCAGGGCGATGATGGTTGTCAGTCGCCACTGCGCAGCGCGGCTGATGTACGAGCCATAGCGTTCCAGCCACTCTTGGCGGGCATTGAGATACGGATTTTTCCCATCCCCAAAAGGAGCTGTTTCTGCCTTTTCTTTTTCTTTTTTCTTAAAAAACATGTGAAATCCCCTAGTTAGTCATTACGCAATCTCTGGGCTTCAAGTCTCTGGCGAAGCGAAGAAGACACTGTATTGTTGCGCGAATCCTTGTTGTGCATAGACTCCCGCGTGGCATTCCACAGGTTACTGGCCGTCCCCTTCATGATCCCCCGGATACCCTGCGCACCTTCAGCTTTTGCGACTTGCGCTGCCCTGCCGATATTGGCCATGCCAGCACCGGCAGCAATGCCCAATCCGGCAAGCCCTGCCCCCATAGCCGTAACCGTTGACGTGAGAGCATTGCCGGTATTGACGTGCGACCCTTGGATGATGCCTGCAACGACGTCAGGCAGCGTTTTGACGAGACAGTAAAAGATGATGCAAAACGAGATCGTGACCCCAATCTGGCCCCAATCCATATCCTCTGCAATTTGGAGTTGGGTGATGAAGTTGATTCCAACACCCATAACAAGCTGCATAACCATCAGCTTGAACGCTACAGAAAAAACATAGCGTAAGGCATTGACAGCATAATCACGTAAAAAAGATGTTGCGCCGAGTCCAATCAAAATAGATGATGCACACATGGCAACAATACACTCACACTTGATTAAAATTATTTGTAATGATATAAGTGCAAAACAAATCAATATTGCCATCCCAGCAAGAATATATGTCAATGACTCAAGTGGACTCCATCCACTACATTGAATAAATAATGACTGTGCCAATTCAAGGCCAACAGTAAATGGTTTGTCTGATGCATCTACTATATTTGTTGCTTCTCCTGCGATTCCCTTTAGTCCATTGATTATATTCCATGTCCAAGTATGGTAGTTATTGATAACAGCAAGGAAGAAACCTGCGGACAATATAACGAGGCAGAAATTTTTGATTGTATCTTTTAAGTCAGAAGCCCCAAGAGCCATCCTTATGCCAAGCCATGCAATCTCAAATACTGCGCACCAATAAAAAAGAAGTTTCGCATATTTGAGCATTACTGTTTCATATTTAGACAATTGATCATGAAATCTAGTGACAATTTCTGAAACAACAGTATCTCCTTGCGTTGCAGCAAGGCATTCTGCTTGTTCAATAAAGGAAAAACATATAAGGAGAACAATCATGAAAAAAATTTGTCTCAGTACTTTCTTATTTTTCATGTCTGTGGCGACCTCGGTATGTGCGGCTTCTTATGAAGAGATTTATGGGTATTGGGAATCAGATCAAAAATATCCACTCAATATTATACAATTTAGTGCCAATAAATATTGTTATGGGAAATACTCTCGCCCAGCAACATATTCTACAAAAGACGGAGGTGTTTCTGTTCAATTTTCAAAATATTCTTCTCTGGAAATATTTAAGAAAGATGATGACTATATAGAGATAACATTTCCTGATCCACGACTTCCCCAAAAGATACCTTATAAACGTATTTCTGAAGAAAAAGCCGTCAAAATAATCAAAAAGGGTCGGAGCGAGAAGTAGTACCAATTTTCCCAAATCCTTCCAGCATATGACGATGTAGCTCTTGGCCCATCTGGCTTTCCTTCTCGGCTTTATCCTGGCTCGCCAAATCCGATTGAATCTTGGTTGCAAGAAGTTCGCGGAGCTGGCGAGCCTCTTGTATCTGAAGGGCTGCGAGCTGGTTTCCCGCCATGAGGGCCTTTTGCTGACCATCCGGGGTAGACAGGAGTTCATTGATATATGTTTCCAGCTCCCCTGATTCTTCCAGGTCTTTGAGCTGTTTCCCTGAAAGCTGGAAGGTCGCCTTCGTGGAATCATCCACACGACGGCTCCAGTTATCCCAGCTCGTGTGATAGGTCGTCATACCGCCCTGGAGCATGTTGCGCGGCATTCTGGCCAAGTCCTTCAACTCAGATTGTGCGCTGTACAATTCATCAAAGACATTGCCCAAGCCGACAACATCATTTCTCATGGTGCTCAGGGCACCCGTGATCTTTCCAAACTTGGACATCTCGGCTGATATTTTTCGGATCATCTCTTTGGGGAGAGCCACGGTGTTTTGAACCATATTTGTATATTGCTCTATATTTTGTTGCACCATTTGCAACTGTGCTGCTGTTTGTTGGATAGCTTCATCATATTCTTTAACAAGTGTTTTTAACTGCTCAAGGCTCGTTGCCTTTTCGATAGCTTGCATAAATTTGTCACTGCAATTTGTGCAGTACACAGTTCCTGACATCGTCTGAACGGGAACCAACAGCAAAGCGATGATGATAATAAGAGAAGTCTTCATAAGTTACTCCAAACTATATAGCATGGCGTTCTTTCAGCCATACATTAGGCCAATCACGGCCATGAATTTCTTTTAGGGATTTTATACGAGCAATGCTCTCTTTGTCGGATGAGCCAACAAAGGCTAATGCGACCGGCCCCAGACCGAGCTGAAAAAGGCGACGGCCAGCAGGACTGACCATGTAGTAATCCTGCTTTGCGGTGGCATGGGCCAAGATGCTGATTTGTCGATCATTGAGTCCGCAGGCTTTGTAAAAGCCGTAGGTTTCATCGTTTCGGGCTTCCCGATTCGGCAAATAAATCTTGGTAGGACACGACTCCAGGAGGACATCCATGATACCCGACTGCCGGGCGTCGGAAAGGCTTTGTGTGGCCAAGATGACCCCACAGTTGGCCTTACGGAGAACTTTCAGCCACTCCCGTATCTTGGAGCGAAAAACAGGGTGCCCCAGCATGATCCAGGCTTCATCTAGAATGAGAAGGGCAGGCTTACCATCCAACGCTTTCTCGATCCGGTGGAAAATGTAGAGCAGGACAGGGATCAGGTTGCGATCTCCCTTTTTCATCAGCTCTTCCATTTCAAAGACCGTGAACGTGGACTCACGCAGATTGTCCGTCCGGGCGTCCAGAAGCATCCCCATCGCCCCCCGCTGTGTGTAGTAGGCCAGAGCCTCGCGGAGAGATTGCTCCTGCACGGTATCCATGAAGTGCGACAGGGTGCGCATGTGCTCCGGCTGTGTCGCCAGTCCCGTCATGGCGTCATGTATCGCTGCCCGATGAGAAGGCAGGACAGTCATCCCCTGGAGTTCCAGGAGTGTTTCTATCCAGTTTTCTGCCCAAGCCATCTCTGTCGGGCTTTCATCTATGCGCTGGAGAGGCGTGAAGCAGAGACTGTTTTCTGCTGCGATCTCATAGTGATCTCCTCCCGTAGCTTCGCAAAGCGGCAGGAGGGAGTTGCCTTTGTCGAAGGCAAAAATGCGGCGATGCGCATAGCGCAGGAATTGTGCGGCAATCGTGGCCAGCAGCGTGGATTTGCCGGAACCTGTGGGGCCGAAAATCACAGTATGCGCCAGATCGCCGTCATGGAGATTGAACCAGAACGGCGTGGAACCGTCAGTCAGAAAGACGGCCAGCGGCGGCGAATCCGGCGGATAAAGCGGGCAAGGGCACGTCGGCGTCCCCGTCCAAACTGATTGCAGCGGCAGCAAATCGGCCAGGTTGAGTGTGGTTATGAGGGGACGGCGGATATTTGCGTATCCGTTGCCCGGCAGACTGCCCAGCCAGGCTTCCAGGGCATTCATGGACTCTATGCGGCAGCCAAAGCCCTGCGTCTGGATCAGACGGCGCAACTCGCGCGCCTTGTCCTGAAGGCCATTCACATCTTCGTCCATAATGATGATCGTGGACGACAGGTAGCCCGCTCCCACATAGCCGGACTGTACCTCGGTTTTGGCCGTCTCCGCATCTTCGCGCATAAGCAGCGCATCACGATTTACTTTCGCGTTGGGATTGTTGAAAAATTGATCCATGAATCCCAGCACGCGCTGGTTCCAGCCCTTGACGAAGCTGGTGATCTCCTTTTCCGCGTCATACTGGTCAAGGCAGATAAACCGTGTGGAATAGCGCAGCTCGAACGGCAGACTGTCCAGAGCTGCGAACATGGCAGGCCAGGACTCTTGCGGAAGGCCATCAATGGAAAGAATGGCCAGATGTTTTTTCTCAAGCCCGTCTTCAAGGCGCGGGATCAGACCGCCGACAAGGTGCCGACTGCCCAGCAGGGCATCAAGGTACATGGGCACCGTGGGCACACGCATAGGCTGAAGCACGCCGGAGATGCAGAACTGCAAGTGAGCCAGCAAGTCTGAATGCAAAAAGGTGTCGTTTGAGGCATCATACAGCTCGTATTCCTGAAGCCGGTGCATCTCCAACACAGAAGCGCAGGCATCCTCAAATTCCATCAAGGAATCCTTGAATGTCTTGAGTCCCTTCTCCAAGGCAGACATCGTTTCCACACCAACCTTGGCCGCGCCAGCCATTTTGGCGACATTGTAGTTGGGCAGATAGGTGACGGTCATAAATGTCGAAGTACTGTAGCAAACATCCTGCCCAAAAAATGCACGGCGCTCATCCTCTATGGCCTGGGAGACAGGATCAGGAAAGTGTGAGCGATCCGCATCCGGGTAAGCGCGCTGCGTTGTCCGGCAGGCATCGACGTGGATCATCCAGCCTGTTCCCAGACGCAGGACGGCGTTACTGACCTGCTCGGACACATAGGACAGTTCGGCAGGGGTAGAGCTGGCAGTATCCTCTCCCCGGATTTCCCATGCTGCCAGGAACGAGCCATCTTTTTGGAGTATGATCCCAGGCTCTATGAGCGCGGCATAGGTCAGCAGATCGGGAAGCCCTTTGGCTTTTGAACGAAAGTCTTGCAGATTCAGCATATTATTTACCGTCCAGAATTTTCTTCACATGCCCTACAACAGAGCGGGCATAGGCACGTCCCCGCTCCGGATTCTTGTGAAGCGGTGTGTGGTAATAGGCCACGGCTTTCCAGTTAAGACCGTGCCGCCGAATCTCCTGCGCAAGTATCCAGACACCGATCTTGATATTGTTGGCAGGTTCCAGCACCTGTTCCACCGGCCAGCCATACCGTTTGATCCAGTAGGCATTGATCTGCATGATCCCCACGTCAAACGAGCGTCCGGAGCGCATGGCCCACTGAGCGTACTGGATGGCTTCTTCTTTCGACCTGGGTCGTACATCCCGCCCAGAAATATTGATGATCCACGGATGGCAGCCGCTTTCCTGCCGGGCGATGGCCAGGGCCAGCACTTTGGGCACCTGATAGCGGGCACAGGGCGCGTCAAAAAGCGGTTCCAGGACATGCTGACGGTTCTGAAGGGTTTCGGCGTATGCCGGGGTAAAAAAAATGACGATCATCAGGAGAACGGAGCAAGCGCTTGCCTTGCGGAAGAATATGTTGATGGGATAACATTCCTGCATAGTATTTCCTTTAGGAGCAATATATGACGCAACTAATTAAAGATTTTCTTGAAGCTGAGAAAAACATGTTTGATTATTGCAAGTCATTTATGAGTTTCTCTTTTCTGCTAAATACAGGATGTCTTGGTATATTATTGAAGTTATATCCCAATCTTTATGTTATAATATATATACTATCTATAGGAACTCTTCTTTCCATTACTTCATACATGGTTTCATTTAAATATTTAAACAAGTCTACAAAATTTATAATTAGTAACGATGAAGTTAAATTCGTATCCATGAGAAGGAGGGCTTATTTTTCGTCCTATGTTGGCTTATTTTTCTCCGTATTGGCATTTGAAGTATCTTTATTTTATTATATATTTAATAATGTTTCTATTGCCACCCAATAAATAAGTGCAAACATTACTATATCAATAATTTTTTCCAATAATGAGCCTTGATAAAACAAATCAATTATTCCTATACGCCTGAACCACTTAAATTTTATTGCAAGAAAATGCAGTATCGCTAATAAGATAGTAAATCCTATCCACATATGAGGTATGTAATTGTCCATCGTTCCCTCTATGGGGTTGGTGTCTCCGTCTGTTTGACGCACATGGCCAGAACCATGATCCGCCCGTAATCGTCAGCCGGGTAAACCCAGCCTTGTTCATCTCCAAGGGAAGAGTCGCCAGTCTGTACACGAAGGTGGACTTGCCATTCTGTATCCGAGACTGAGGTAGCCCAGGTCTGAATAGCCGTCATTGGCGGTGCGTCCGGCCCTGCTTCCGAGATTGCAGGAGCGGTAAAAATCGCTGGCGTCAGCCCGGTGCCTGGCGCACAGGACGGCTTTGTGATGCGGTCGCCGTTTTTGGCCACGGTCGCGTTTTTCATCAGTGCGGTGTTCCCAGAGTCCCCAATGATTTCCAGCGAATTGTTCCGGCAGAGGTAAAGCCCTTGAAGGCTGTCCAGGAAGATGCGGCCCTGCTCGTCCGTGCTGGTGCAGGATTCTGAGGTGATCTCCCGTGGTTCAAACTGGAGGTCAGAGACATTGCGAATGGCGTGATCCGTCATATCCAGTTCCGTTTGCATGGCATTCAGTTCAGGTTGTCCTGGAACTGCCACGCGATAGAGGAAGTCCTGTCCCAAGGCGGAAGAGTCATAGGTGGAAACGGCTCCCAGATGCCCGGCGCCGGGCGACGCAATTCCCACAGTCCCCAAGTTCAGCACCCAGCCATTACCTGCTCCCTGAAGCATGTTTTCCGTTTGGCCGGGCAGGACGCCGGACGGGATATGTCCACCAGCCCCGCCAATGAGGGCCGCAGCGCCCGGAACCACGGCATTCAGGAAATGATCCGTTGCATTTTCTCTACCCCCGGTAGTCAGCACGATGGCCTGTAAAGCACCATTTTGCGGCTGCCGGATGTAAATTTGATAGTCCTGAAGCCAGGCGTTCTGGGGCTGAAAGCCATCAGGCAAAAGTCCATCCGAAATAAGGTCAGCAATGCTGATCGTCGGGCCTGTCGTAGCTGTCGCTTGAGAAAGAAGCGTATCCTGGTGCTGATTAACGTACTGGTTGGCTGCCCTCATCACCATAGTCATGTGATTTGCAATAATGCGCTGTTGTACAGCAGAGTTTCCCGTTTCCCACCATCCAATCATATATGGAATCATGATGATAACGACGATGATTGCGCCGATTGTGCTCAGTAGGTTCATCTGTCGATCTCCGTAACGCTGACAAGGGAACCATTAGGGATAAAGGCAGGCACGGTAATTACATTCCCCATCACAGGGATAAGGCGGCCATTGCTGGCCATTCCCAAAGCAAAACTTCCCCTGAAGAGCTGACGCACAGCCATGATTTCTTGCATCGACGCATCACCGTAAACGTAGCATCGACCCGCATCCACGCGCGCACGCCAATTACGCAAGGCGCGCCAGCTCTCAGGGAGATCAAGTACAGCAAGCGGTATGTCTCCAGAAAGCCCATTGTTTTCATAAACATATCGGAAGACTTCATTACGATAGATTGCGTAATTGACTGCTATCGCACTGAATGAAGACTCTTCAGAAGAAAAGTCCACAGTGCGTTGAATCATGGCTCCTACCCCAATGAGGAAGATAAGAAAGACAACAGGCTTCATTTTATAACCTAGCGTGCTGTGAAGATAAGGCTACTGGCAGCCGTGCAGGCCCCAGCAATAGCCCCCACGTCCGTAGGATCGACGACGGAACCGTTGACGGAGATGGATTCCCAAGAATCCGGCTGGAATCGGGCGAGCTGCATGCAGGCATCCTGCGGGACATTGTCCAGCGTGATCGAGAACTGGCCGTTATCGGCGTCATTGGCCAGCGTGACATCACCACCCCAGGCGTTCTTCATGCTGTCCCCCTTGATGAATGCCTTGGGAACGATACCGGCACTCATGGCAACGTCATTGTCCAGGTTGTCATAGTTCGTGCCGAAGAAGAGCTGCTGGGTCTGCATTCGCAGCAGAACAAGGTTTTGTTCCGTCGTCGCCACATTGGATTTGCCAAATGCGGAATACAGGCCAAATGCGGCGGCAGCGATCAGGAGCAGGCCGACGATCAATGCGCCAACGGTTTCAAGAATACTCATCACATTCCTCCCTGTAGTGTGGATTGAAGTCCGCCCACAGCCAGAGCAACCATGCTCAACTGGCTTATAACAAGGGCAAACATGAAAACTTTGATTTTCCCAGCGAGACGCTGGATGCCTTCAATACCTTCAATAAGCCATTCGTCTGCCAGCTCTATGAGATGATTCTGGAAGCCTGGCATTCGTGAGTAGACGGCAAGGGTATCGACAAGCTCAGGGCTAGGGAAACGCATTCCTGATTTCTTAAGTGCCTGTCCAAAATCAATCCCCTGCCCAGAACTTGACAAAATATTACTAACTATCTCTCGTAAATACGGGCTAGTCGAAATATCTCCAGCCATACTTTTCAATATGTTTGAAATTTGGTGACCAGCCCGCATTCGTGTTGCGACTGCGTACAACCATAGTGTTCCTATTGTTAATCTATATATTGACCACGGCACAAATCTGTCTGCTATTCTCCTTCCTGATCCTGTCCAATTAGCAAAAGAAAAAAATATAACACATATCAAAATGAGTATGACTATGCCTAATGCTGTTCCACGCCATGAAGAAATAAACGAGCTTTGCAGATACAGAACATAGGCAGCTCCTTGCCATGTTTCTGGATCAGAAAGCATAGCGAGCTGTGGCATCACACGCTCGGCCACAATAAGCATCATAATGACGATTAACAGCAGCAACATCAGCGGATAGGCCAATGCGCCGATCAGGCTCTTTCTGATACTGCTTTTCGCATCCAGGACTTTGCTGGCCAGCAGCAGACCTCCCGCCAAGCGACTGCTGTCTTGAGCCGAGCTAATGAGCAGTGTTTCTTCGCGGCTGGCCAGTCCATCCAGTGCCGCGCCCAAGGTGCGCCCGCGTCCCAGCTTGTGCAGGATATGTGCATAGACTTTGACCAGAGGGGACTTCCGCTCTTCTGCCTGGAACTTGAGCAGGCGAAGCGCCTCATGCAGATGCATCCGGTTCTGAAGGAGTTTGGCTAGCTGTTTCCAGATGCGAGACCTCACCCTTGTGTTAAATGCCAGACGTGCAATCAAATCAGGCATGTTGGCCTCTTTTGCCGGATTCCACGTCGGCATTTATGGGCATGGCCAGCATTTCTTCAGTAATGGCAGGATCAAGGACACCCGACATGATGAGGTGGCGAGCATGCTCCAAGTAGGTCATGCCTCCCAGATCGGAGAGCCAATACTTTTTTGCCTCCTCATGCTGCCGCTGGCGCAACAGAGCTAGAAGCTGGCGATCTACCGCAATCACTTCCGCTACAACCGTTTGCCTATGCAGCCCCGGATGGCCGGATTCCATGCAGTGTTTGCAGCCGCTTCCCCGGATGCAGACTTCATCGAGACAGTCGTCCGGCATGGAGTTCCGCAACCTGCCCAGCAGATCGGGAGCAATGGCATCCGGGTGATCCTTCAGACGTATCTTGCAGTACGGGCAGAGCTTGGGGACAAGCCGCTGAAACACCAGGCCAGACAACACGATGGGGTCACAGACGATGTTAAGGGGATCAGCGACACGGGAACGGAGTTGAACATCCAGACGCTGGATAATGCCCAGAGCGTCGGCGGCGTGGATGGTGGCCCAGACCGCATTACCGGACAATGCGACCTCAATGGTGGCCAGCGCGGCTTCGGCATAGCGGATTTCACCGATCATCACGGTGTCAGTATCATCTCGGTTGGTGCCCGCGATTGCATTGGTATAGGCGTCGCCTCGCTCATCTCCCTCTTTGGAGTTGACGGGGATTTGGTACATCCCCCGGATCGGCTTCTCCGGGGGGTCTTCGATGGACAGAAAGTTGTCCCCCGGACGTTCTTCGATCAACGCTTCCATGCAGTGTGCCAGCGCCGTCGATTTACCGGAGCCGGTAGGCCCGGAGATAAAGACGATACCAGTTCTGGCCGCAAGCGTCCGAAAAAGCCTGGTCTGGGCTTGGGCAAGTCGTTTGGTTCCCGCCTGGTCAACAACCTCTATCGTCTCGTTCGTATATCCCAGCTTGGCCAATCTCTCTTCCAGACTGCCGGAAGCACCCGACGTGTCATGCAACAGGCGTAGCGGCATAAACGTTCCCTTGCCGTCAGGTGCCCCATCGCATTCAATAGGTTCGGAATGGATACGAACAGAGTACAGGCCTTGCGGCAGGTAGTCCCGATTGATGATACGACCATCAAGCCGAGATATGGGATCAAAAGCAGGAGCATCCTGTGCAGCACCAAGATGCTCATAGATGGTTCGGATCATATGTCGTCCTGTTTCGGCATCGAACTCCATATCATCACGCAACAGGCCAAGCACACGAAAGCGTGTGCGTACATGCGTTCCCATATCCGCTATATGTATATCCGTTGCGCCAGACTTGAAGCCACGTGCAATCAAGTCAATCGCCAACTGCTGGACTTCGTTGTCACCTATGCCACTACGGGAGGCATAGCGAGAAAATTCAGCATCAAAACGGCTAGGAGGGACAAAAGAAAATTCCTTTATGCCCATAACTGCCAAATTTGATGCAAAATTTATGAATGCCATATTCCCCTGAATCTCATCAGACACAATCAATGAGTCATCCATCAGGGCGATACGAGCACGGATTTGATCGGGAAGATCGCTGATAAGCTGCGTTATGCGGGTATGCACTTTCCCTATCCTCTATTCAAACGGTATCGTTGAAGACTTCCCCGATTTGTGAATGGTCACTCCTTTGCGCGTCACATGCAGCCGTCCGCCATTAAACAGCGATCCGTTATTGATCGTGACCGTGTGTCCATCCGCCATGCGCAGTGTCGCAGACAGCCTCCCCTCAATGCCCTGGACAGAAACAACAGCAAGACGTCTGGATGGAGCCGAAGCCGCAGAACCGGGCGTTGATGAACTTTTGGGGGCCGCAGGTGGAGGTGTCAGGCTGGGCAATACCAACTCCTGCTTGGAGGGCTGGCTAAGGTCTTGCAGACGCTTTTCCAGCTCACGGATGCGCACTTCCTGCTTCAGCAGCTGCTCATGGCCACGTTTGCGCGTCAGTTCCCCCAGCGTGCTGGGCGAGTTCAAGTCTTGGGCGATGGGGGCCAAGCCGGTTTCTCCCTTTGGAGTCTGCGTCGGCAGCTTAGGAGGCTTTACCTGTGCCTGCGGAATCTGCTTCGGGGTTGTCTTGGATGGAATTACCGGTGCAGGAGACGAGGACAATGTCTGCCATGCCACAGCTCCCAGCACGATTATTGAGGCCAAGCCAAGGCCTCCCCAAACAAGAAGGCGTTTCTTTTTAATGTCTTGCATAAATTTTCCCCTTGACTGCCCATTTTCCATCAAACTTTATGGATTCAACACACAATCCTGGGATTGCGGTCAGAAATTCAAACAGCCCTACTTTCTCTCCAGCCCTGTAATCCATCAAAATATCGGGTAGTTCGGAGAGCTCCCATGTACCTTCGTGCCACGGTGCTGTGATTTTCGTTTTTTTGTCGATATTGCGTGTTTTCTGCGCTTTGAATTGAGGCAAGGACAGTCGTGCCCCAGATGCCTGTGTCACGTCCGAAAGCAACGCAGTTGCTTGCTTGCGATCCACCAACGCATGGTGATCTGTTCCTGGCCCGTCCATAAGGCGAGCGGAACTACGCAGCGTTACAGGGATAGACGACCGGGCTGTAAGCATGTCTTTACCGTCCAGCATCGCCCCGCTTGGTAGCGTCGTAAACGTCGCTCCTTCAGCGTACTGCCATTCAATGTTGATCTTTTGTCCAATGCATGAGGCAGACTTCAACTCCCAGCCATTCGACGCCAGGGGGAGAGCCAGCAGGCTAGGTAGACACGCTGCGGCAGCATCAGAGGCTAAGGGCTGTTGTTGCCACTCCATAGGGAAAAATCGTTCAGGATGACGTTGCATGTCTTCCATGCGTGCGGCGTGTTCCTGCTTGCGCAGCACCGCAGATTCCAGGGCAGCCTTTTCCGTAAAATGGTCATAGATAAAGAAGGTTCCCAGCATGATAGCCAGCAGTATCCCCAGGATCGTCAAACGCAGGATCGTGCTTCGGGAGGCCATGCTGCGCAAATTTGACAGATGACCTTTGGCTATGAGCTTGTCCAAAGTAGAGAATTGGATATGTTCTTCAAGCCAGAGTTCACTTTCGCGAATCGACTCGTAGTGTTCGACTGGAAGGCCAGAGAATTTTTCCAACAGTGAGGCGAACGACGCTGCTTCTTCGGAGCTGAAGAAGACTTGATCCCCATACTCGCTGACCACGCCATCTATCCGAAGATGAAGCCACCAAAACTCTTTGGCAGGGCCTAAAGCAGGATCAGGGGCACACAGCTTGAATATCCCCAGAAAAGAGTCTGGACAGCGCAGACAAGAACACAAGGCCGTTGCCGAGGAATAGTTAGACCACGTCTCTACAGTTCCAAGGCCATACTGTATGCCCTGCGTTGTCGTGCGCCTTGCCGCAGCGTTAAACTCCTCATCCTGGAGTTCGGACAGCGCCTTATGCCCCATGTGCCCCAATCGCTGCCGGACAGGAGCCATCCAGCGCAAGCCAAGCACCCACGTCGTTTTTTTGAGGGTGATAAGCTCCATAGCCTAATCCTCTGTCCCGCCACCGGCGGCTTCGACTTCAATCGTGATAACCAGTAATGTCTTGGCGTACTCCCCGGAGCCACCGAAATTTAATAACCCCAGAGACTTGGAAAGCTGTTGGGCCTGATCTTGGAATCCGGCCAGCACAAGAGTCTGCCCAAGTTGCATAGTGCTTCTCTGGCTGAACGCCCGCGTGCTTGTCTTGGGAAGCTGGACGGTCAAATCACTGGTGGTAAATTCGGTCAATTCGTCCAGGCTGGAGAGGTTGATGCTGTACTGGAGGAGTACCCGCCGCCGATCCAGAATGTGAGGAATCACAGTCATGGCAAAGCCCGTCGTCACTTCCCCTGGAGTGATTTCCGTCGTCTGACCATAGTCCGATTGCGATGAAGATGACCCTGCCAGATAGGCAATGCGTTTGATGGCCTGGATTGGAACAGGCTGATTGGAGAGAACAAGACCGCCCCCGGACGTAACCTGTGTGGCATTGCCCCATGCCTTCAAAGCACGCAGAACGCCGGTGGAGTTCTTTAACTTCCCGTTGACGATGGTAGCCGAGGCGGACGAGCTACTGCCGAGAGAGGCCAGACTGCCTGCGACCACGGAAACATCGTCGTTGGCGAACAGTACCTGCATGTCGATACCGGCCTCATTGGTGTCCGTGACTTCCAGAGCCCAGACATGCACGGTCAACGCTACCTGGCGGGACAAGCGCTTGTTTATGTCCGCGATGTACTTCTCCACCTGCCGGACGTTATCCGCATAGTCCCGGACAGTGATGGTTCCAGCAGCCTGATTGCCGACGACACTCCCTTCGGAAGACAACAGCTCTTTGACAGCCTTTTCGGTATCCGCCCAAATGTCGAACTTGTAATTCGTCGTGTTGGACTGTGCCGTCTGGCTCGACGTGTCGGAAGTCGCTACCGTCTGGTTGATATTGTTGCCACCGATACTGGAGCGCGACGTTTCCCTGGATTTGTTGGTGATTTGATCTTTGTATTCGCGTTTGCCAGGCGCACCCAGAATCGTAAACGTCCGCACGACAAGGCGTGAGAATACAACGGTTTTTGTCTTGGAGTCGAAATCCCACCCGTAGCCACTGGCGACTGCCACATGATCCAGAAGGCCACGCAGAGGCCCCTCATAGGATACATTGAGTAAACGCGAACCACCGCTGGCTCCGGGATCAAGCAAGTCAGGCAATTCAAGGGCGGGAGGCGTGCCAGCTTTTGCGGGCTTTCCCCCCTTACTGATGGGAGCGGGATCAGCGCCGACCTGGACAGTCAACGCGGTCAAATCGGTTATAGTTGCAGCAATATCGCTCAATGTGCCGCGCTTGCGCAGCATGACCCTGGTATTCAGTTCCGCCTGTGAGGCCTCATCAGCACGAATGGGCACGGCCTTAACCCCAACGTAAGGTTCCGCGACGACATCAACGGCTTTCGACCGTGAGAGTGTCGTGAAATCCTTCCCCTTACCCTCGATCAGTTCCTGGTCAGGAGCGTTCTTATGAGAACAACCAACCAGAGCCACGCCGAGGAGCAGAAGCATGATGCTGCAAATGATGCGGCTTGTTTTCATGGTATTTTTTCCAATGTTTATTTTTTTACATAAAAAAATAGCTATATCTTTACATCTTTAATGCTCAGATACTTCCATCACCTTGTTTCCTTGGTAGATCGTTACGCGCAGAGCCAGGCCGTTGGCCTGAAGAGCGGCAAAGAAGTGCTTGACGGCATCCAGGAACTCACCCCTGAATGTCGCGTCGCTCCGCATTTCATAGTCATGCTGGGCATTCCAGATCAGGCTGTACCCGGCAACAGCAGCCCAGCCTTCCATTGTCGAACGGAGCATTTCCCGTTTATGGATTTCCCATACGGGCATCTCTACAGGTGTCACCAGCGTCGTGCTCACTGCGGGCATGACGACCGCGGGAGTCGCTGCGGGAACTTCCGCGGGCTTCTCCGGAGCAGGGGGATTGCTCCCTGGAACGGGAGGTGTCGCGGAAATTGGTGTATAGGGGACAGGCTTACCCGGCTGTGGTTTTTCCAGGGTCAGGGAAGGAGACGTCTGGGCTTTCGTAGGCAGTACCGCCGGAGCCGGTACAGGTGTTGGCGCGGATACCGGTTCAATGTGCTCAGGCACAGGTACAGGGGCAGCTACCGGAATTGTTCCCGCTGGAGGCTCAGACAAATAGACCTGATAGCCCTTCATCAAGGTCGCATTGGCTCCAACGTGGTTCCATCGGCAGAAATCCTTCACTGGTACGCGGTTCCGCCGAGCTATGACTGCCGCAGTCCCGGTCTTTCTCACCGGATAGGTTTTTACTTGCGGGGCCTGAGCCGCAACCGGCGCCGGATCTGGCGTTTTCACGGCAGGTTCCTTGGAGGGAAGAGCTTGTGTGTCCGCCGACGGGTAGCCAGGCAAAGGGCGTGAAGAAACGGGTTGTTTGTCCTCAACAGGCGCATCCAGCCCTTTCACGACTTCGCGAGTCATACTGAATAGCTCACCATCGGAACAGCGAATCTGGGCATATCCCAGAGCAGGCGTTCCATTGCCGTCCATCACATCAAGACTGTAGCTCACCTCAATACCAGATGGATTCAAGGCAAAACCATCCTCCCGAAGTCGCTGTTCTAACGTCTCCCCAAACGTCCCAGGGGCACGATGCAGCGCGATTGCAGTGTGAGCGGGAGCATGACGACGGCTCAATTCCTCAGCCGCTTGTTCCGCAAGGATGCGGGCGTCATTGCCGTAATCGCTACTCAGCCCATCAAAAGAGCCTGACGCGCTGCGCTGATGAAGGCAGCCTGAGCCTGATGCAATCGCAAGACAAAGGAGCAAAAGGATATATTTTTTCATAGCAATCACTTATTGCTGAAGGCTTTTTGACTCCGCCAGCGGCTCGACTTTGACTGGTAAAGAATCTGTTGTTTGATATGACGCATCCAAACTTTACTCATCAAAGGATCAATCCTGGCCATACGGCGTAAGATAAAGATTGAGGTGATCCAGAACAGCAGCGCTGCCAGCCCAGAAATAGCCGTCATTCCTCCCACTCCAACCAGCAAGGCGATCAATGCGCTCGTCATCGCCAATTCGCGTTCCGCCCCTAGTACAAGATTGTGTCTGTGCAGAGATTGATGGACAGGAATGTGACGTTGCTCCATTACAAAACAGCCCCGGAAAAGCTGAAGATCGAATTTACCATGCTACCGGCAAACGCGATGAACGAGATGCCGAAGACAACCGACAGCAACAGCTTGAAACCACCTGAAATATCATCTTTATTCATGATGAAGATGATACCGCAGATCGCCATTGCCACGATACTGATGTATTTACCAGCAGGGCCTGTGACAGTATTGACAACCTTTTCGAGAGGGCTGGAAAACTCTGTGATTCCACCACTGGCCAGAGCCATTTCAGGGAAAGCCATCGCTGCGGCTGCAAAAACGATAAAGAGCATAAAAGATTTCTTTTTGAGCATATTATCCTCCTCAGTGAATACTATCTTGCTTTTGTTTAATGTTTTTTGTTTGCAGAAATAAAAAATTCCCCAAAAATAAGAAGAATGTAAAAACTATACCGCAGTATATATTTCTTCAGTTTTATAGCGTCTTTCTTTCAAATCAAAATGATCTACGCTGATTATGGAAGAAAGCCTGCGTGTGTTATGCCTTGTCTTTTCCATGAAGATGACAAGATCAACAGCACGGCCTATGAGCTTTTGCTTGGAGCCGACGCCAGCTTCTTCCACCAGCTCTTCCAGACGCTCAAGGGCTTCTTCAGCACTATCCGCGTGGAATGTACCGATGCCGCCGGGATGACCAGTATTCCAGAGCTTCAGCAGCTCCAAGGCAGCACTGTCCCGGACTTCCCCGACCAGAATCCGCCGGGGGGCGTAGCGCATACAGACTTTGGTAAGCTGCCGCATACCGATGCCTGCCAGCTCCGATGTTAGAAAAAACACAGAGTTAGGAGCGTTGGACTGAAGCTCTGCCGTATCTTCCAGGATCAGAAGACGATCATGAGGACAGAGCTGATCCAGCTCGTGGATGATGGCATTCACGAAAGTCGTCTTGCCGCTGGAGGTGCCCCCGACAACGACGATGTTTTTTCGCTCCAGGATGGCCGTGCGGATAATGTCCGGGACTTCCGGGCCGATGACACCCTGGTTGAGATATTCGGAGAGCTGTATGACTCGCGATGCTTTCTTGCGCAGGGAGAAGGATGCACCTGGCCCTACAATGGGCGGAAATGTCCCCTCAAAACGAGAGCCATCCAGTGGAAAGCTGCCTTCAATCACCGGATGGCGGGCATCCACTGTTTGGTTCAAGGCACTGGCCACAAGGGACAGGATCAGTTTGCCTTGGGGCAGGGAGAGCGTGCCGACACACTCCTGATCCTGGCCGTACCGCTCGATCCAAAGAGCGCCATCAGGATTGAGCATGATCTCAATGACACTCTCATCCCGCAGGGCATCCATAATCAGTGGCCCGCAGTTGTATTCAAGGCTTTCCAGCAGACGCTCATCCATGACGCACCATCCCCAGGATAAAGACGGCGACATTGAGCAAGGCGGAAAGGGCTATGATGGCCGTACACAAATACATGGCTGACCGGTGCGTGGCCAAATTGGCGACAAAATCCGCCACGGCCTTGCGTATGCCCTCCATCGTGAGGCCTGACAGAGTCTCTGTGAGGCTCTTCAGGTTTTTCTCCATATCTTTGACGTAGGCTGTCGTCTGTTGTCCCATGAAGGCGGCCAGGGCTGTTTCATGCTTTTTTTGGAGCCTCGCCTGAGCTTCGAGGAAAACTTGAAGAATCGTTACCTGCATCAGTATGGGGTCATCCTGCGGAACAGATACGTCATGTTTTTTTGCCAGAAGCGCACGCACGTCTTCCACAGACATACCGAAGCCGTCAGGGAATCGTTCTTCAGGCATGGGGGACTTGTCTTCATCGCCGGGAAAATCATCACTCATTGCAATCCTCCGACGAGCCTGCCTTGCTTTCATTGAATCGACGAATCAGCGCTTCCTGCTGTTGGGAGAAATCTTCATTAGTAAGCATCAGGCTGGCTATTTTTAGCAGCTGCATTCCAAGCATTGCGACTGCTGGACAATTATTGTTCAATGCTCCAAGACTGGGAACAAAGTTTATTTTGCAAACTATTTGACAAGGATTTTCTTTGTCTTCCAAAAACTCAAGACTACACTTTCTTGTTTTTGAGCTTTTCATGCCATTACCTACATGATTCCAGCCTGTTCAATACAGGCGAGGATTTGATTCCAGTAACGGCGTAGGCGGGCTTTGACAGCGATATGAGTAGAGCTGCCATTGATGCCAGCCTCAAAACTTTGGCGTCGAGCAAACAGCTCTTCCAGGTCTTTGCCAATCAGGGCTTTGTTGCCTTGGGGCAACGAAATCAGGGCATGGAACTGATGGGCATACTCTTTGTAGATTTTAAAGTGCTCAAATCCGGCCCCATCAATGGCGATGTCCCCGAAGTAAGGATTCAACCAGACAACCAAAGGAGATCGGGGGAAGTTAATGGCCATCCGGGCCAGACCTTGGAGCGTGTCTCCCATAGCCTGGCCACCGGTCACGATAGTATGGAGGAAAACCCGGTGCCCTTGATCTTCAAGCAGATCAATGAAGTCGTTATCGGACAGATAGGATGCCAGAGCGATGAATGACGATGCTCCATTGTCTACGATGACATGGGCGTTGTCGGGAGCCTGCGAAAGAGCTTCCAGAAGTTCATCAAACTTACGCGGCTCGATATTCCCATCCTTCATCACATCCAGTTTGGTCACATCGAACTCCGGGAAAGAAGCCAATGTCGCATTGACGGGGTCAGTATCGAACGCAATGACTTCTTTCTCGGCATGGCGCAGCGCCTGGTAAAGCATGACTGCAATCATGGATTTACCGACGCCACCCTTGCCTTGCAGGATCAAGTGGATAGTCGCCATTATTCTTCCTCCTTACTCACTTGCAGGAGATCGGCCACGTCTGGAACGGAGCTGTCCTGAAATGATTTGTTTTGTGGCACGATCATGCGGGGGCCGTCGGAAGTCGTGCGTGGGCTTTTTGCCGGTGCAGCCGGGGACGGGGGAAGCACCGCCCCCGGAGAGTTTTTTGACCGAGTGTCAGTCCTCTTCAGCTTCCCTGCTTGTTCATTCTTCCCGCCGGGGAAATATTTTCGGGCGTATCGACGGAACGTGTCATAGGTCATGCTGATCCGTTTTTCTTTCGTCAGCTGCGCATAAGCCGGTTTCAGCAGGTAGCCTCTGGCCAGCAGGCTTTCTACTTCGTCTTTGACCGCCAGGAACTCGACCCGCGCCATACCGGGGGTTAATCGCAATCTCTTGCTTTCCATCGTTCGCCTCAAAATGAAAATCCGTACCGCACAGAATGCAGAAACTCCAAGACGCCAGTATTGACCGCCGGTACATCCGCAGCCGAAGGGGCTTTCCCCTTCCGCCAGAGCAGAGTCCATAGACCCCAAGCGGGGCCGCGTTTTTGTTGACCATCGTCGAAACGAGACAGAAACGACTCAAATACGGGCCGCATTGCCTCCAGTTCAGGCTCAGTACGTTGCCAGCGTTTTTCCAACGCATCCGTCTGCTGCTTGATACGTCTGTCCCGCTCAGAATCCGGCGCAGCAGGTAGAGACGCTTGCCCCCCAGGCTGAAGGTCATCCAGCCAACGCTGGCCGCGCAGCCAATTCACCAGTAGCGGGATAAACCGCCCATGTTCGCGCTGCCAGCTCAGGCTTTCTCGGAAACGGATCAGCGATTGAAACAGGACATCAAGGCCGGGCAATGAGCCACGCCGCCAAAGACGATGCCAGACGGCACGCGCAAGTTCCTTGGCTTCTTTGCGTGGATAGCGCTGACAGAACTGCTCGAATGAAGAATCGGCAAGAGAAAAATCCCCCCCATCGCCCCGGCAGGGGCGTGGACGTGGAAAGGTTAGAGCCAAGGAGGAGGAACCAGCCGCCTGCGTGGGGGGAGTGGGGGGTAATATGGAGTCTTTCTTAAAGTTCTTTCTGTAGGCAAACTTTGTCTGGCAAGAGGTAAAGTTTGCCTCTTGGGCCTTGCCGATGAAGGCAGCACCAGAAGCCTGAAGCATAGAAGGCTTGAGCATATAATATGTGGAAGTCCGGGCCGCATTCCGGCGGATCGCAATGAGCTTGTGCGTGACAAGTTCCCGCAGCCAGTTTTTGACGCTGGAGACGCTGCAATGCAGGAGTTCAGCAAGCCGCGCGTGAGACGGCCAGCAATGGTCTTTGTCAGCAGCAATGTCACACAGGATTGCGTAGATGGTTTTTGCGCCCGGAGACATATCCATAGTCAAAACAAAACGAGGTAAAATCGGGCCGCGAATGCAGCCGCGTGGTGCAAACGTATTGTCCATGTCTGATTACTCCAGACAGGCCTTGGAAAAAGCGTAAAACAGAGCTGCGGAGCTTGACGCCGCTAAGCCTTTCGGCTAGAGTTAATCCAACAAATTTGCGGATTACTCCCGCAGATAGCTCCTGTGCTGCCAACACAGGAGCTTTTTTCTTTTGGCCTACAGTTTTCTCAGGTTCGCTCCAGCGATTGAGTTTTTTGTTGTTTGAGCGGGCTGGCTCGTCAGACCGTGGGCACCTATCCCCCGGTGACGCTGGTCGTAAAAACGCCAGCGTTTCGCCTTTCTTTTTCCGATCCCCAGGAACCGTCTCCGGGGGAGTTCTCATCGCCGCCATTTCCGGCGGGGAATTTATGTAAGCGTTTACAAGCAGGGCTTGCTCGACCACGGGCGGGCATTCCCTCTCCGTGGACTTTCGGGTAAGACAGTCCCTGTTCGTGCTCGTGCAAAGTGGGGGGTGCGGAAAAGACAAAAAGCCCCTTCCAGGCTGGATCACCAGCGCTGAAAAGGGCTTTTGAAAAGGAAGAAGGGCTGAAAAAAGAAAAAAAGCGTAGAAACATGCTCAAAAAAGCACGTTGCTACGCTTGATTTCTTGTTGGCGTCCCCAAGGGGATTTGAACCCCTGTCGACGGCGTGAAAGGCCGTTGCCCTCATATCCCTCTTTACCCGTTACACCATTTTTTGCACGATCTGCCAAAAAAGGGAGATCGTATGACCCTGAACGACGCTTTTGATCTCTATCAGCAGCTCGTCCTGTCGTCCTCATCGAAAAGAGGAATAACAACAGAAACGGGGCGTTGGCAACACCATATTGCTCCTTTTTTGGGGAATATGCCGCTTGATGGGGTTAAAAATGTTCAAATTATGCAATTAAGAAAGGTGCTTGAAGAAAAGTCTCTTAGCCCTCAATCTGTCTATCATTGCTTGTCTTTGGTGCGCCGCGTTCTGCGCCGGGCAGTGGAGTGGGAATTATATGCTGGCCCTGTTCCTGTATTCAGAATGCCAAAATTTGATAATCGGCGTCTGAGATTTCTTTCTGAGGCAGAAGCGGCTTATCTCCTTCAAAATCTTAGTTCAAGATCAGAATTATGGCACGACATAACAAAATTTGCTTTATATACAGGACTTAGAGCTGGAGAAATATATGGACTTATGCCGTATCATGTAGATATAGCAATAAGAAGTGTTAAAATATATGATACAAAAAATACGCTCAGTCGTGTCATTCCTCTTAATGATATAGCTTTAAATATCGTAGAGAAATATTATCGATATTCAGTTCAATCATTACCACTTTTTAACCACAATGGAGAACTTCCCGCTGCCCATTACAAAGTTTTCAGATGCGCCATCAAGGCTTGCGGATTTAATCATGGGATTAAGGATAGGCGCGAGCGTGTTTGCTTTCATACACTACGGCACACTTTTGCATCATGGCTTGTGCAAAAGGGTTATCCATTAGCAATGGTTGGTACACTTCTTGGGCATAAAGACATCAAAATGACTATGCGGTATGCGCATCTTGCCCCTAGTCAAGCACATCTCGCCGTGTCCTCTTTGCCTAATTTGGAGTGATAATTTCTTAGTTATCCAAATAGGATACACTAAACTTACCATACTTATTGTAAAATTATATTGACATTGGGCATCAATGCCGACATTCTCCCTATACTCTGTGACAAGTATGCGAAAGATTTTCGCCATGACACCGGTTTTGTTCCAACGTTTGAAGTGCTCGTGGACAGTGCTTTTTGAGCCATAACAAGTGGGAAGCATGGTCCATTGGCATCCACTACGACATTTATGAAAATCCCGGCAAGAACCGTTTGCTGTGTGATTGGTTTGTTTCCATCACGCCGTTTTGGCTTGAATGGAGCAAGGAAGGTTCGACATGTTCTCACAATTCATCAGGCACATCGCGAAAACCTGCATGTTTCGCGACGAGCTTACCCTTTTGGGGAAAATCAAAAACTATGCCGGAATCCTCCCAGCAGATTGCATTGCGTGGAGGCACTGCGATGCAATCTGCTGGGCAAACTCGCAAGGAAGAGCATTCCCAATGATATTACAAACCTTATCCATATATTGCGTGTCAAAAATATAATCTTCCGGGAATGTTTGCAGTGTGGCCGCTTCACGTACCGAAATAGTCCTGTTTTCGGTAGGATGCCCGTAGCGCCCACGACTTAAAGTGGTACAACCACCCGTTATGGTGGGGGAGACTTTGTCCCACTCCATTCTGCCGTAAACATTAGAGAAACCTCTATATTTTCCTTGATGGCAGGGAGGTCGAAGCGATTCAGGAATATTTTCCCAGCTTGTGCCGGGCGTAGCCGCCTGAAGTCGGGCAACATTTTGAGCGGATAAATCACGGACCACATGCCACTCACGTGAAGGGAGTTTGCCCAAAAGTTTTGCCTCGCTGAACGTGATAGGGGCAGGATAGTGTGAAATTGCCTCGCGCACCGTCTTCCACATAGGCAGGCCGTTGGCCCCAGTGCTAGAGTGAGTTGGCTTCGGCATGGAAATGCTGAACCCGCGTCCTGCAAGTAGCACTAGTCTTTTTCTGAATTGTGGAATACCATAATCAGCGACTTGTAAAACATTCAGAGTTATTTTGTAGCCCAAACCTTCTAATTGGCTGCACATCGGGTCAAGGAGATGCTTTCCGCGCAGAGCAAGGCCAGGAACATTTTCCATCATGACAGCTTTTGGAAGGGTTTCTTTAATGAGGCGCAGCATTTCATTGACTAAGGCATTTCGAGGATCATCGCGCTTGTATTTTGCTGTTAGGCTGGTGAATCCCTGACACGGAGGACATCCTGAAAGCAAGTCAATAGTTCCAGTTGGAGACTGAGCTAGTAAATCCTTTCCGGAAACATGACGAATATCTTGAATAAAAAGCTTTGTTCCTGGATGGTTAATTTGAAAAGTTGATGCAGCGGCAGGCTCTATTTCCACAGCAGCGGCAACGGTAAATCCTGCTTTTTTTAAGCCAACAGTCAAGCCACCTCCTCCACAAAAGAGGTCTACAGCGACTGGCTGATGTTTTTTATTTTGGGGGAAATTCATATTACATGCTCTTGAGTCGTTCTGCTTCATCAAGAAATGTTTGGTGTGTTTGTTTTGTTCGTAACAAGAATGAACTCCAATCAATAACGGTCAACAAATTCTCCTTTTTATAAGATTCATAAGCCTTTTTAGCGGAACCTTTTAACTTATCACCATCACACACTATAGTGATATGGTAGCTTGATGCAATGCTTAGAAAAAGTTCGTGCTTAGGATTTTTAAAAAAATCTTCAAGTTGGTCAAAATAATTCTGCACCCTTTCCCATTCTGTATCGTCAATGCAGTGTTTTGGCCGTTTAATTTCAATTAGCTGCAGAATTCCATCTTGGCTAAATAATACAAAGTCAGTTTTCTCGGCACATGGCTCACATACTTCACTACTAAATTTCGCTCCACATCACGTCTTCGGCTTATATGACGGATTTGCCTGTCACACACCTACCCCGCTTGTACCGGTCTTTCCATTCCCGGCTTATGCTTTCCACATGCGTCCCCACAGTTCTGTTTATATGCGGTACAGGAATCTAAACCTGTTGTCCATCGGATACGTCTTGCGACCTCTCCTTAGGCCCCGACTTACCCAGAGCAGATCAGCTTTACTCTGGAAACCTTAGATATTCGGCCGGAAGGATTCCCACCTTCCTCTCGCTACTCATTCCGGCATTCTCTCTTCTTATCCCTCCACTGCTCCTTACCGGTACAGCTTCGTCGGTTTTAAGAATGCTCCTCTACCACTCCTTACGGAGTCCACGGCTTCGGTGTTGTGTTTCAGCCCCGGACATTTTCGGCGCAGGGACTCTCGACTAGTGAGCTGTTACGCACTCTTTGAATGTATGGCTGCTTCTGAGCCAACATCCTAGTTGTCTTCGAATTCCCACATCCTTTTCCACTTAACACACACTTTGGGACCTTAGCCGGTGGTCTGGGCTCTTTCCCTTTTGACCGCCCAACTTATCTCGTGCAGTCTGACTCCCGATAATCGATTACGCGGCATTCGGAGTTTGATATTCTTCGGTAGGCTTTGACGCCCCCTAGGAAATTCAGTGCTCTACCTCCGCAAATCTGTATCGAGGCTAGCCCTAAAGCTATTTCGAGGAGAACCAGCTATCTCCGGGTTCGATTGGAATTTCTCCCCTATCCACACCTCATGCCCACCCTTTTCAACGGATGTGGCTTCGGACCTCCAATGCCTTTTACGGCATCTTCATCCTGGACATGGATAGATCACCCGGTTTCGGGTCTACTCGTACTGACTTACCGCCCAGTTAAGACTCGCTGTCGCTTCGGCTCCGTGCCTTAAGCACTTAACCTTGCCAGTACGCGTAACTCGCCGGACCGTTCTACAAAAAGTACGCGGTTGGTCATATAAAGACCTTCCACAGATTGTAAACACAGGGTTTCAGGTTCTCTTTCACTCCCCTCCCGGGGTCCTTTTCACCTTTCCTTCACAGTACTATGCGCTATCGGTCACTAAGTAGTATTTAGGCTTACGGGGTGGTCCCCGCGTGTTCCATCAAGGTTTCACGTGTCTCGATGTACTCTGGATACCGCCTTGTCAGTTTTCCTTTCGCTTACGGGGCTTTCACCCTCTCCGGCAGGCTTTCCCAAAACCTTTCTGCTAGAATCACTGAATCAATTATGCGGTCCGAACCCCGCTGTGCACGCACAACGGTTTGGCCTCTTTCCATTTCGCTCGCCGCTACTCTGGAAATCGATGTTTCTTTCTCTTCCTCCGGCTACTTAGATGTTTCAGTTCACCGGGTTCCCTTCCATACGTTATGGATTGGCGTATGGATGACTGGAGTCCTTCCAGCCGGGTTTCCCCATTCAGACATCTGCGGATCAAAGATTATTTGCATCTCCCCGCAGCTTTTCGCAGCTTATCACGTCTTTCTTCGGCTCTTAGTGCCAAGGCATCCACCCTGCGCTCTTTTTTGCTTGATTATTCAATCCTCGTTATCATAGCGTTGATAACTTTCGTAACCAACTTCTGGTCAGTTACTTATTATTCATTAAAGAACTTTACGGTTATTACGATGTCTTGATCAAATAGATATTTAATCATCTTATCATTCTGTATGAAGTTTTCAAAGTACATTTCTCAGCAGATATTATTTTCATCCGCTGATAATGGAGACGGAGAGATTCGAACTCTTGACCCCCTGCTTGCAAGGCAGGTGCTCTCCCAACTGAGCTACGCCCCCATTTCAATCTAGCATCCACCTACCTTCCCATACCGTTACCAGTATAGTATTATCGGCCGCTTAAGTCTTAACCATCGTGTTCGGGATGTGGACGGGTGTTTCCCCTAAGCGCATCGCCACCAGAAACATGTTATTAACTTTTACATCAATAACTCAACAGCGAAAAATCCCTACTCGATTTCCTTAGAAAGGAGGTGATCCAGCCGCACCTTCCGATACGGCTACCTTGTTACGA
>OKSA01000557.1_pt1 | contig 36091 bp, 26 predicted proteins | sample 1601181 | NCBI WGS metagenome assembly OKSA01 (sample SAMEA3541538, study PRJEB24748) | human gut metagenome | biome: human gut; feature: human-associated habitat; material: faeces | place: China | collected 2012
CTTCGCATTTTACTTGCATATGAACTTAGAAAGCAAAGGGTTACACGTCTCGCTTTGATTTATAGCGTTAATCGCCTTTTAGACACGAAGTCTCTACAGGGTTATTTTGTACCTTTGCGGGCAAAGGTGTGCCAATAGGTCTGCAAAGTAGATTGTGGTACGCTTTTTGAAAGGTGAACTAGAAAGGAATCTATTGATGAATAAGCATATTAAAAACCCTCTGGGTACCCCCACTCCTAACCCGCAGGGGTCGGATCCACGACGCGGTAAGCGTCGCTTTAATCCGATGTGGCTCTACCTATCGGCCATTCTGATATTGGCGATGCTCTTCTTCCTTCCGTCTGAGCAGCCTACTAATAATAAGGAGGTGGACTGGACGGAGTTTCAGCAATTGCTTCGCAAGGAGGTCGCTACCAAGGTAGAGGTCAACCGCACCAAGGGTGTCGCTATCGCTACGCTCAATCCCAAGAAGGTGGGCATGGTCTACAGCGAGCAGGAGCTACAAAACATTGAGCAGCGGGGCTTCCCCTTTCGCATGGTCAATGCGCAGTATCAGGTCAAGTGTACCCTTCCGTCGGTAGATCGCTTTGACGAGTTTGTCCAAAGGGAGGAGGTCGCCATAGATGTCAAGTATAAGACCGACAGCATGAGCTTTTGGCTCATCCTAGCCAACTGGCTTCCGCTGATCCTGCTTCTTGTCTTCTGGATATGGGTCTTCCGTCGTATGAGCGCTGGCCCTGGAGGTAAGAACGGTGGTCCTGGCGGAGTCTTTAACGTCGGTAAGTCTAAGGCTAAGCTCTATGACAAGAAGGAGTCGCACGTCACCTTTGACGATGTGGCAGGACTTCACGAAGCTAAGCAGGAGCTACAGGAGATTGTCGAGTTCCTCAAAAACCCCGACAAGTACACCAAGCTGGGCGGTAAGATCCCTAAGGGCGCGCTCCTCGTGGGCCCTCCAGGCACTGGTAAGACGCTCTTTGCTAAAGCGGTCGCCGGCGAGGCGCATGTACCGTTCTTCTCGATCTCTGGTTCAGACTTCGTGGAGATGTTCGTCGGTGTAGGAGCTTCACGCGTCCGTGACCTCTTCAAGCAGGCTAAGGAGAAGTCGCCCTGTATCATCTTCATCGACGAGATCGACGCCGTGGGGCGTGCACGTAGCAAGAACGCCGGCTTCAGCAGTAATGATGAGCGGGAGAACACGCTCAACCAGCTCCTCACCGAGATGGACGGCTTCGATGGCAACAGTGGGGTGATCATCCTCGCAGCGACGAACCGTGTGGATATTCTCGACAAGGCGCTCCTACGTGCTGGACGCTTCGACCGTCAGATCTACGTAGACCTACCCGACCTGAACGACCGCAAGGAGATCTTCCTCGTACATATGAAGGGGCTCAAGCTAGGTCCAGACGTATCGGTGGATCAGCTGGCACGACAGACGCCTGGCTTCTCAGGAGCAGACATAGCAAACGTCTGCAACGAGGCGGCGCTCATAGCGGCACGCCACGACAAGCAGGCGATCGAGAAGCAAGACTTTATGGATGCGGTGGATCGTATCATCGGAGGTCTGGAGAAAAAGAACAAGATCATCACCGAGGACGAGCGTCGCAGCATCGCCATCCACGAGGCGGGTCACGCCACCATCAGCTGGATGACGGAGTATGGCAACCCCTTGGTCAAGGTCACCATCGTACCTCGTGGCAAGGCTCTTGGTGCCGCTTGGTATATGCCTGAGGAGCGACAGATCACCCACACGCAGGTACTCCTCGACGAGCTCTGCTCGCTGCTGGGCGGTCGTGCTGCTGAGGAGCTATTCCTCAATCGCATCTCGACAGGTGCCGCCAACGACCTAGAGCGTGTCACCAAGCTCGCTTACGCTATGATCACCTACTACGGTATGAGCGACAAACTGCCCAACCTCAACTATGCTGACTCGCAGAGCGATGGCTATACTTTCCAAAAGCCGTACAGTGAGGAGACGGCGGTCATCATCGATCAGGAGGTCTCCAAGCTCATTGCTACACAGTATGCACGTGCCAAGGAGATCCTGACACAATATGCCGAGCAGCATCACCAGCTAGCGCAACTACTCCTAGAGCGTGAGGTGATCTACACGGAAGATGTGGAGACGATCCTCGGCAAGCGTCAGTGGATCTCACGCTCAGACGAGCTGGATGCGCTCAATGAGGCTGCGCGTGCCAAGAGACTCGCTAGTGCTACCCCTCCGCCCTATATTAAAAAGGAGGAGGATCAGCCTACACCCGCTCCCTCAGATGAAAAAAAGGATGAGGAGCCTACAGATCACGAATAGTCCTATCTAGAAGTCGGACAGAGATACTCACCGCTGAGCGTCTCTGTCCGACTGACTTATTAAGCTCTACGTAACACACGACAATCACTGAATACAACGCTACCATGTCGACCTTCACCACTCGTCTTATATCGGGCACTGTCTACGTAGCACTGATCGTGCTAGCCTTAACACTCTCCATGGTCTGGGGATTGTGGATCTTGCTCTCCTTCTTTGCCGTGGCAGGGATCATCGAGTTCAACCATCTGACGCGAGTCAATCAGACCTACATCTTTCGTATCGTACTAGACTGCGCGGCAGCCGTCTGGCTTCTCTACGCCACGGCGCAGTATGGCATGGCGATCAGTCATGAGTTCGGCATTTTCATTCCTTACCTGCTCTACCTGCTCTATGTGGTCTGTCGCTCCACATTCCTTCCGCACAAGGATATGCTCCCCAGTCTCGGCAACAGTCTCATCGGACAGCTCTACATAGCCGCTCCCCTCGCACTGACCATCAGGCTGACGCTTGTGGCCGATCCTTTCTCCTCCATGACGCAGTACAACGGGTTGCTCCTGCTCGTCATTTTCATCTTTATATGGGTCAATGACACGGGTGCCTACCTCGTCGGCTCACGATGGGGCAAAAGAAGACTGGCACCCAGCATCTCACCAAAGAAAAGCGTCGAAGGCTCCATCGGAGGTCTCCTCCTCGTCCTCCTCTCAGCAGTCGTCTTGCGTCTGCTCTTATTCCCAGAGCTAAGCTGGCTAAGCATCTTGCTCATCGCGGCGGTAGTCGCTATCTTCGGTACCATCGGCGACCTCTTCGAGAGTAGCCTCAAGCGTCAAGCGGGTGTCAAGGATTCGGGCAAGCTCATCCCGGGTCACGGTGGCATCCTCGATCGCATAGACAGCCTACTTCTAGCGGTGCCAGCCGTCTATCTGCTCCTCGCCATCTTCGATCTATACTAAAGCTGTGAAAGTGCCCCGACCACTGCGATCCATACTAGCCGATAGCGGTCTACTCCTCTCTGTCGGCGTCGGGGTACAGCTGATAGCCCTACTTCTCTTACCGTGGGTCAGTAAACTATACGCACCAGACACGCTAGGCGACCTAGCACTCATTCTCTCCATCTCCACGCTGCTCAGCATCGCCGTCGGGGGGCGCTACGAGCAGGCTATCGTCATCTGCCAAGAGCCCTTAGAGCGAGATCACTTGCTACGCCTCACCCTTTGGATCACAGCTCTAGTGACGCTCGCTCTACTTGCTCTCACCCCAGCCATCGAGCCGTGGATCGGCACCACCCGCTACGCTACCCTGCAGGGCAAGCTCTGGCTCATTCCGCCCGTTGTCTGCACCTTGGGACTGTGCGCTACACTAAGCAACTATGCGCTAAGTCTAGGTCACTTCAAGCGCATCGCCACCAGCAAGGCGGTGCAAGGACTGGGCAACAATGGACTCAAAGTGGGCTTCGGACTCTTCTCCCCCTCCGTCTGGAGCTTGTGGGGGGCGCAAATAGCCTCGACGTTGCTCGCGCTCATTCCACTCCTACAACCTCTGAAGCATAACAAACAAACCAGGGTCCCAACTAGCCGTAGAGAGCTAAGTCAAGTGGCTCGAAAGTACAGAGCCTTCCCCCTCTTTAGCCTTCCTCAGGCAGCCATCACCACCCTCCTCGGGTCGATCTTGATCCTCATGCTGCCGCTAGGCTACACGACTGTAGAGGTGGGACTGGTCACTATGGCAACGATGCTGGCACGCCGTCCCGTACAGCTCATCGCAGACAGCGTCAGTCAGGTCTACTTCAACCGTCTCTCCGTAGCACACCACGCGCAGGCACCCTGGCGACCGCTCGTCCGCCCGCTGCTCCTGGTGACGCTCGTAGCAGGCCTCCCCACACTCGTACTCCTCTGGTGGGCTATGCCTTATCTAGTTCGTTGGTTCCTAGCACCCGCATACGTAGCCTGCACAGAGATCATACGCGCTATGCTCGTTTACCTGCTCGTCCTCTTCTTCACCTCCATCATCAACGTCATCCCCGACATCATCGGGCGGCAAAGAGCGCACCTACAGATCCAACTGCTCAACCTCTTCCTACAAGTTGCCCTCCTGGTGCTACTCATCTACATCTTGCGTGTGCCCTTCGTCGAGACCGTCTCCACTTACTACTTAGTCATCGCACTCTACCACCTGCTCTACGGGGGCTGGCTCCTCTACCTCTTGCGCCGACACGACCAGCAGCTCCAGCGGAGCAACGACTAAGTCCTATTTTGAGGTACTAGGGAACTACGATTTATCCTTAGAAAGGGTAGATCTCCACGTGGAAATTCTGTTTTATAGTCTCAGTTGATTAGCTTAGCCATGCTAAAAGTTCGCTTGCCTTACCGCTTCGCTTTACTGCTAATCTCTTTTTGTCTATCTTTGTAGAGGATACAATGAGATAAGACCATTATGGCTCAATACAAACGAGTACTACTCAAGCTCAGCGGCGAGTCGCTAGCTGCTGGCTCCAAGCAAGGCATCGACACGACACGCCTCCACGACTACGCCTCGCAGATCATCGAGATCAGTGATATGGGCGTCGAGGTGGCTATCGTCGTGGGCGGTGGCAACATATTCCGAGGTATGGCAGGCTCTGCCGAAGGGCTGGATCGTGTGTCGGGCGACCGTATGGGCATGCTCGCCACGGTCATCAATGCGCTCGCCATCAGTGCTGCGATCAATGCACAGTGTCCCTCCATACAAGGCACACCTCGTGCGGTCGTCATGACCAGTACGCCGATGGAGCCCTACGCGCGCTACTACGATGCGCTCACAGCTCGCCAACTGCTGGCGCAGGGGCATATTGTCTTCGTCGCTGGCGGGACGGGCAATCCATTCTTTACCACAGACTCTGCCTCAGCACTGCGTGGCATAGAGCTACAAGCTGACATCATGCTCAAGGGGACCCGTGTCGACGGCATCTACACAGCCGATCCTGAGCGCGATCCCTCAGCGACGAAGCTCTCTCGTCTCACCTACCAAGAGGTATACGATCGTGGGCTCAGGATTATGGACCTGACCGCTATGACGCTTTGTCAGGAGAACCACCTGCCAATCATCGTCTTTGACATGGACACAACGGGCAACCTGGCTCGTGTGATGCGTGGCGAGGAGATAGGGTCCATCGTTTCCTAATCAATAAAACCTAGAAACCAATCACAACGAAATATGAGTACAAGCCAATTTACCAAACCTGCTGAGCAGTCTATGCTCAAAGCTGTCGAATTCCTTCAGGACAAGCTAGACCGCATACGTGCGGGCAAGGCGAATCCTGTCCTACTAGACGACATTACCGTCGAGGCTTATGGGGCGCCGATGCCTCTCAATCAGGTTGCGACAGTGACTGTACCCGATGCGCGTACGCTCGCTATCACACCGTGGGACAAGAAGCTCATCAAGGATATCGAGAAGGGAATCCTCGACTCCAACCTGGGTATCACACCGACGAACAATGGCGAGATGATTCGCATCGCTATGCCACCGCTCACCGAGGAGCGTCGTAAGGAGCTTGTCAAGCAGTGTAAGGCTGAGAGCGAGGAGGCTAAGATCAGCATCCGCAACGCGCGCCGTGACGCTATCGACGCTGCGAAGAAAGCGGTCAAAGCTGAGGACCTACCAGAGGATACGATCAAGCAAACGGAGAATGACGCTCAGAAGCTCCACGACAAGTACATCGGTCGCGTCGAGGAGGCTCTAGCGGCTAAGGAGAAAGAGATCATGACGATCTAATCCCCCGCCCCCCTCCCTATCACATTTTACCCTTATGCAAGTCACACCTACAGCCTGAGACGGCAGGCAGAGCGGAGAGACTATTTCCGCATTGTCTGCCCCTTTCATCCTCTCAAGCTGTGGACTGTGGCTTTGCTCACATTTTCTCCATTCCCCCTATCCTATGCGAGGCAGAGTCATCAAGGTCATCGGCAATAACTGTGCAGTGCACGTGCCCGAAGAGGAGCGGGTCTACCCCTGCCTGATCAAAGGGCGGGTTCGCATCCAGGGCATTCGCAGCACCAATCCCGTAGTGGTCGGTGACTGGGTGCACTTCACGCCAGATCCACAACAGGACGTTTCCTATATAGAGTCTCTCGAGCCACGGCGCAACTACATCATACGACGCGCCACCAACCTCTCTAAGGAGTCGCACATCCTTGCGGCAAACATTGACCTAGCGCTCCTGATGGTCACCATCGCTCGTCCTCGCACTTCCTACACATTCATCGATCGCTTTTTAGCGACGGCAGAGGCGTACCGCATCCCCACCGAGATCCTCATCAACAAGGTCGACGACCTTAAGCCCGACGAGGAGGAGGTGATGCGCGAACTGACCGAGATCTACACCCCACTAGGCTATCCCTGCCACCCCATATCGGCACTGCAACATCAAGGCACCGACGCACTCCTATCGCTGCTCGATGGCAAGTGCACGCTCATCGCCGGGCACTCAGGCACCGGCAAGTCGACCCTACTCAACAGCTTGATCCCCGACCTAGACCTAGCCACGCAGGCTATCTCTGCGCTCTATGAGACGGGGCAGCACACGACTACTTACTCGGAGATGTATCAGCTACCACACCCGCACTCGGGCTGGATCATCGACACGCCTGGGATCAAAGCTTTTGGCACGCTAGAGATGAGCGAAGAGGACACGAGCCACTTCTTTCGTGAGTTCTTTGCCTATTCGAGCGACTGTCGCTTTGCCAATTGCACGCACCTCCACGAGCCGGGCTGCGCTGTCCTCAAGGCGCTTGAGGAGGGTCGCATTGCCCCCTCGCGATACAAGAGCTATCTGAGCATCCTCCAGGACGAGCACAGCGGTCCCTACCGACCCGAGCAGTAAGCCCCGAACGCATACACACATTAACCAAACCATTATGACGAAAACATCTAGAAAGAAAAGCACACCCAAGAAGAACCCCACCAAACGCTCCGGCGCTAAGCGGCTTAACCTCGATGAACTGACACGCGCTGTCGTTAAGCTCTTTGCCGCAAATCCAACCCACACGTGGAACTACAAGCAGGTCTCCAAGCAGCTCGACATCACGGAGCAACCGATGCGCCAGACCATCAGCCGCATCCTAGAGGTACTGGAGATGGACGACACGCTCATACGTGTCAAGCCTGGCACCTATCGCTATAATCTCTCGGGAGCTCTGCTCTTCGGCACTTTTGAGCGTCGCTCTAACGGACGCAACGCGCTCATCTCTGATGAGGATGGCAAGAGCATCTTCATCGCCGAGCGCAACTCTATGCATGCGCTCAACGGCGATCGTGTGCAGGCGCGGCTCTTTGCCAAGAGACAGGGCGGAGAGCTAGAGGGTGAGGTGATCAATATCATCGAGCGCTCGAAGCATACCTTCGTAGGGCGACTAGAGTTCAAAAAGGACTGGGCCATCTTCATCACCGAGGATCGCACCCTCTCGACCGATATATTGATTCCACTCAGCGAACTAAACGGCGCTCAGCGAGACTCCAAGGTAGAGGTGGCTATCACCGAGTGGCCTAGCTCGGACAAGATCCCCACGGGACGTGTCCTCAAGGTACTCGGCAAGGCGGGCGACAACGACACCGAGATGCGCGCCATACTGACCGAGTACAATATAGACTACGGCTACCCACAGGCAGCTATCGACGAGGCTGAGCAACTCTCGGGCGAGATAACCCAAGAGCAGCTAGCACAGCGAGAGGACTTTCGCGAGGTGCCGACACTTACCATCGACCCTGCCGATGCTAAGGACTTTGACGATGCGCTCTCTTACCGAGACCTCGGCGACGGCCGGCACGAGGTAGGCGTACACATTGCCGATGTCTCTTACTTCGTCACCGAGGGATCCAAGATTGACGAGGAGGCTTACGCACGTGGCACCAGCGTTTACCTCGTTGACCGAACCATACCAATGCTCCCTGAAGCACTGTGCAACAATCTCTGTTCGCTACGCCCCAACGAGGATAAGTACGCTTACTCCTGTATCCTCACGCTAGACAATGCGGCGCATGTACAGCAATACCGCATTTGTCGCACCGTGATACGGAGCGATCAGCGTATGACTTACGAGGAGGCGCAAGACGTGATCGAGGGGCGTAGTGACACCCAGCAGGCGATCATTCAGCCGCTTTTCGAGCTATCCCAGCAGTTGCGCAAGCGCCGCTTTGACGAGGGCGCGATCAAGTTTCAGAGCCAAGAGGTGCGCTTCGTTCTAGACCCCAAGGGTCGTCCCACAGGTGTCGAGGAGGTGATAGACAATGAGTCGCACCACCTTATCGAGGAGTTTATGCTCCTGGCTAATCGCACCGTTGCCGAGGACATCGGACTAGTTCGTGCCAAAGGCAAGAAAGCGAAGAACTTCGTCTATCGTGTCCACGCACAGCCTAGCGAAGAGAAGTTGATGGCGCTTGCTTCTTTTGCGGGTAAGTTCGGCTACAAAGTCAATCTCAGTGGCGAGAATCGTCAGGTGAGTCGCTCCTTCAACAAGCTCCTCGACAGCGTCCAGGGAAAGCGTGAGGAGAGCCTCATCGAGACACTTGCCATCCGCTCTATGACCCGTGCCGAGTACTCACCAGACAACATCGGCCACTACGGGCTCTCCTTTGCTTATTACACCCACTTCACCTCTCCCATACGTCGCTACCCCGACCTTATGGTGCACCGCCTCTTGACACGCTACTATGCGGGTGGTCGCTCTGTGACAAAGGGCAAGCTCGAGGAGCAGTGCCAGCACTGCAGCGAGCAGGAGCAGATAGCCACACAGGCAGAGCGTGACTCGATCAAGTACAAGCAGGTGGAGTATATGAAGGCTCGTATGGGACAGGTCTTCGATGGAGTCATCAGCGGGGTCGCCGAGTGGGGACTTTATGTGGAGCTCAAGGGGTCGCACTGCGAGGGACTCATACCGATCCGCAAGCTCGAGGACGACTACTTTGAGTACGACGAGAAGAACTACCGTCTCCGTGGGCGACGCACTGGCAAGCGCTACAACCTAGGCGACCCGATCACTGTACGTGTCGCTCGTGCCGACCTAGAGCAGCGACAGCTCGACTTTGACCTCGTCTGATAAGCCCCCAATTAGTCAAGCCCTTATGACAGCAACTCATCAGATCCTCGGCAAGACGCCTGCGCAGCTCACTGAGCTAGCCGTCGGCTTGGGATTGCCCAAATACACAGGTCAGCAGATCGCTGACTGGCTCTACCAGAAGCATGTCTCCTCGTGGGACGAGATGACCAATCTGAGCAAGAAAGCGCGAGCCCTGCTCGCCTCACACTACGAGATAGACCGTGCGGCGCCTCATCTACAGCAGACTTCACGAGACGGCACGGTCAAGTATCTCTTTGCCGCTGGCGGAGGCTTTGTCGAGACAGTCATGATCCCCGAGGGAGACCGTGCCACGCTCTGCGTATCGTCACAGCGGGGCTGTAAGATGAACTGCCTCTTCTGCATGACGGGCAAGCAAGGCTTCGGCGCCAACCTCTCAGCGAGCGAGATCCTCAATCAGATCCTCTCCGTGCCTGAGGTCAATGAGCTGACCAACATCGTCTTCATGGGAATGGGCGAACCGATGGACAATATAGATACGCTCCTGCAAGTGATCCGCTGCCTAACCGATCCGAAGGGACTAGCGATGAGTCCGAAGCGCATCACCGTCTCGACCATCGGACTAAGACCCGGCTTGGAGCGCTTTCTAGAGGAGTGCACCTGCCATCTAGCTATCAGCCTGCACAACCCTCTGCCGGAGGAGCGTCTAGCGATCATGCCCATAGAGCGCGCCATGCCCCTCGCCGACACGGTGGCACTCCTACGGCGCTACGACTGGAGCCATCAGCGTCGTCTCACCTTCGAGTATATCGTCTTCTCAGGGCTCAACGACACACCCCGTCACCTTGCAGCCCTCAAGCGTCTACTCTCCCAGCTCGACTGTCACGTCAACCTGATCCGCTACCACCGCATCCCGCACATCGACCTGCCTAGCTCCGATATGACCCGCATGGAGTGGCTCCGCGATCGGCTCTGCGAGGCGGGCATACCGACCACTATCCGCACCTCCCGTGGCGAAGACATCAGCGCCGCCTGCGGTATGCTCAGCACCCAGGAGCAGCAGGGCGCATAAGCTCTCACACCCCTATTATGACAAAAGGTTCTAGCCTCACGAGAGAGGTTAGAACCTTTTTTGTTTCGTCACAAGCGTGGCTTCACTAGAAGCGGTACCCCACAGAGATCGCAGGGTATATGTAGGCAAAATTCCATTGAGCAGCCTCCACTAGGTTGACACCCATGCGCAGACTCGCCTCTGCACTCCAACCATTTTGCGTTACATACTTAAACCCAGCCCCTAAACCTATACCGCACGAAGTCCCACTCACGATCTCTTCCGTCCTCTTCAGGTTCATCCAAGGTCCAGAGTAGTGTACATTTTTCAGTTTGTCATAGTAGCCAATAGCACTATTCACCTCTATCAAGAAACCCGCATTGGGGCTAGCAATAGAGAACCAATTTCCGCCAAAGTACCAGCGTCCATAAGGCATCACCCCAAAAGTCGGAAAGGAGAGTCCATTAGCAGATTCATCACCTATGTAGGCACTCACTGTGCAACCAATACTAAAGGGTGACGCTATCGCATATTCATACTCCGCAGAGAGCTCCGAAGCGTATGGCAATGCTAAAAGATTAAGCCGGACTTCGTGATACTTGATGGGAGATGAAGACTCAACAACCTCCTGAGCAGCTAGCCAGAGAGAGCCTAGTGTCAGAAAGATCGTCAAGAGCATTAGTTTCGTCCGTACTCGCAGCATCATCGTAGTCTCTTGGGATCTATCACGACATTGTTAGAATCGGTACCCCACTGAGATCGCAGGGTATATGTAGGCGATGTTCCAGTCACACACCTTCACAAGATTACGTCCTAGACGCAGGCTTATCTCTCCGCTCCAGTTGTTTCGAGAGACTAGCTTGAGACCTGCTCCGAGACCTATACCCCACGAGATACCGCTCCGCTCTTCAAGTGGATTTTCGGGATCTTCAGTGTACATCTCATCTTCATCATCTCGTACATTGGCTAGATTATCATTGTAGGCTAGAGAGCTATTAGCCTCTAGAAAAAAGCCTGCATTAGGCTTTGTCATAGAAAACCAACGACCACCAAAGTACCAGCGACCATAAGGCATCACGCCCACCGTAGGAAAGAAGATCACGTTAAAGCGATTACTGCTAAAGTAAGCACTCGCCATAGCTCCCACACCCACATCTTGCGCCACCGCACGCTCGTACTCCAAAGATAAAGTTTTGTGCACCACTGGAGCATAGAGATTCAGTCGTACTTCGTTGCGCTTTTCGGGCGTCGGAGGCTCAGGCTCTCCAGGCACCACAACCTCCTGAGCAGCTAGCCCGAGTGAGCTTAGTGCTAGTAGGATCGAGCTAAGGATTAGCCGTGTCAGTCGTTCTGTCATCATAGTAACGTCTTTTGGTTTTGTCACAAAGTTAATACTATTTCTGAGATTTGGCCGCTGTCGCACTGATTTGCTCGTAAAGCACCCAGGCACGCTCCTGCGCCTCGGCAAAGGTCGGCAACACATTCTCCCGTCCCAGCTGATCGATGATACCCGTCTGCTCCAGATGCGTATAGACCGCAGGACGCACACCACTCAAGATGACGTGCACGCTACGCTTGCGCTGTCGCTCCAAGACCATCTGCAGGTTGTAGAGCCCGGTACTATCGATGAAAGGCACACGACGCATACGGATGATGCGCACCTCTGGGTGGTCGTGAACCGTCACCATTACCTCCTCAAACTTATTGGCAATGCCGAAGAAAAACGGTCCTTCTACCTCATAGACCTCCACTCGTTCTGGCAGCTCCAGATGCTCCTCAGCCAGAGGCTCGTCCGTGATCTCGCCCACCCCGATCTGCTCGACAGAGCTCACATCGAGGATACGACGGAAGAGCAGTGCGATTGCCAGCAGCATGCCCACTCCGATCGCCACTGTCAGATCGGTCAGCACCGTCAGTAGGAAGGTCTCCAGTAGGATAACCGTATCCCCTCGTGGGCCCTTAAAGATCGAGACAAACGATCGCCAGCCACTCATATTATAAGAGACCACCACCAGCACACCCGCCAGCACTGCCATCGGGATATGCGCCGTCAGAGGCGAGAGCAGGAGCATGATCAGCAGGAGCACCACCGCATGGATGATACCCGCCATAGGAGTCCGTCCACCGCTATTGATATTGGTCATGGTACGAGCGATAGCCCCCGTCACCGGGATCCCCCCGAAGAAAGGCACCACCACATTGGCTACGCCCTGACCGATCAGTTCGCTGTCAGGATTGTGCTTTGACCCGATCACACCGTCCGCCACCGAGGCTGAAAGGAGGCTCTCCATAGCGCCCAGTAGCATGATCGTTAGAGCAGAGGGAAAGAGCGTCACGATACGCTCCACCGTGATCGTCGGCATCACAAAGGTAGGCAGTGCACGCTCTATCGTATAGTTGTCCCCAATATTCTCCGGTCTAAGGTAGCCCAGCTGCTGGAGGCCAAAGCTAACCAGCGTGAGTAGCACCAGGGCCACCAGCGTGCTAGGGATCTTTGCATTAACCTTAGGCAGTAGCCAGATGATCAATATCGTACAGACTGCAAAAGCAAAGGGAATCCACGACCCCGTAGCAAAGTTCGCAATAAGCACCTGCCACTTGCCGATGAAGTCTCCCGGCATTGACTCGATCTGTAGCCCGAAGAGGTCAGCGATCTGCGTCGTGAAGATGGTCACCGCAATACCCGCCGTAAAGCCCACGATAATCGGATAAGGAATGAAGCGCACCAAGCCACCCAAGCGCAAGAAGCCCAAAAGCATCAGGAGCAAGCCCGCCATAATGGTCGCAATGGCTAGCCCGTCCAAGCCGTGCTGCTGGATGATCCCATAGACGATCACAATAAATGCGCCCGTTGGTCCTCCGATCTGCACCTTGCTACCACCTAGTAGCGAGACGAGAAAACTACCGATGATAGCCGTCAGCAAGCCCTCCGTCGGTGAGACCCCGTTAGCGATACCGAAGGCGATAGCTAGTGGCAGGGCGACGACCCCAACGATGATACCCGCTGTGAGATCCTTGACAAAGTTCTGTCGTGAGTAACCACGTAGAGAGAGAAAAAACTCAGGCACGAGTCCCTTCATGATAGACATAAGCGTAAGAAAAATGGTTGGTACTGCTACAAAGATACAAAATTAGAGGTTAGAAGTTAGAGATTAGAGGTTAGAGATTTTTCTAGTGGCACTAGTGCCTCTAGCCAATCGTCAACAGCCAATCGCTTTCCTACGTGGGAATTTTCAAATCTCCACGTGGAGAATAAAAATTTCCCACGTAGGGACGAAATAAAACTTCGGAGGAATCAAATGAAACTTCGGAGGAAATGATTCTTCCCTACGTGGAAAATAAAAAATCCCCACGTGGAGATTCGTGATTCTCCACGTGGCTATCGTCTTTTATAGTCTCAGTTGATTAGAATATGCCCCCTAGCTCTCCTCCTGTCCCTTTCAATGAGAGTGATTCCCGATGAACCATCAATTACGCAAATCGCTATTTGTCTTACCGGGCTACCCAATCTGCTATTTGACCTGAGAGAGAGAAGAGATGCTTTATTTGAACACTTTTTCGTACCTTTGTCTCTAGAAGTGGATGAGTCACTAGATCGACGCACTCCTGAGCTGTACAGATACAAAGAGTTGCACAATAGGACACAGCTTGTATGGAGAGGCTTACGATCTGCTGCGGAAGTAGCTCTGGCTCTGTATCGACCTAGATGACAACGACCGAGCAGAGCGTCCCATATCAGACAGGACTGACCCATCACTCAGCCTATTCACACATTACACACCTTACTTAGGTCGGTCATTATGCTAGCCAGCTGTCTCGCCACAGCGCCTGCTAGACAGTTGATTCCGTTGCCTCTATCATCTCACATGTAGCTTTCTGAGGCTCAGCATTGTAGCATGATAGCCCTTTGCAACAAGCCGTAAGGTGCATTTATCCAGCATAACATAAGTACATCATGCAGAAGTACACCATCGTAGATCTCAATGGTATGACGGAAGAGCAGCTCAAAGAGGTTGCTTCCCAGCTAGAGATTACCAAGATGGCCTCCGAAAAGAAAGAGGTCATTTACCAAATTCTAGACGCTCAGGCAGAAGCTGTAGCCACCCAAACCGTCGAGCAGCAGCAGAGCAATAAGCGCAAAGAGCGACAGAGCAACTCCCGCAATAACCGTTCAAACAAAGAGGAGAAAACGGACGCTAAAGACGAGAAAAACAAGCCTGAGCAAAAGGATCGATCGAACTCGCGACAGAACAAGCGCACCTCTAAAACGGACAAAGGCGATGCAACCAACCAGCCCACTGAGATAGATCGCCAAGCAGCTATCGCTATCGTTGAGAAGGCAGCAGCTACTCAGTCCGAAGAGAAGGAGCCAGAGACGGAGGCCAAGGCTCAAGAGTCTAACCGTCCGAAGCGTAACAATAATAAAGAGCGCAACAATCGGAATAACAAACGACAGGAGCCAACGAACCAGTCTGACAAGTCTGATAAAGAGGAGAGGCGTCCTCAAGCTAAGCAAGACGCAGAGGTGGAGCAACAGGAGGAGACTCCCATGGTCTTTACCCATCCCGATGCGGACTCACTACTTGGTGAGGTACTAGGCGAGTCTCACAAAGAAGCTAACTCCGACGAACCGGCACAAAAGGGCAAGCAGCAGAATAACAAAGTCAAAGAGGAGGAAGAGGAGACTTCATACGACTTCTCCAACATACTGAACGCTAGCGGACTGCTGGAGGTTTCCCAAGAGGGATACGGCTTCCTCCGTAGCTCAGACTACAACTACTTCCCCTCACCAGACGACATCTACGTCCCAGCCGACATGATCAAAAAGTGGCACCTCAAGACGGGTGATGTCATCGAGGGAAGCATACGCCCACCCAAGGGTAGCGAGAAGTACTTCCTACTACAGAACATCCTACTCGTCAATGGACGTCATCCTAAGGACAATCTGGATCGTGTCTCCTTTGACATGCTGACGCCTCTCTTCCCAGAGGATAAGTTTAAGCTAGAGTCTCAGGGCATCGCAGCAGTCTACGACAAGACCGCCATGCGCATCGTGGATCTAGTCACCCCCATCGGCAAGGGACAGCGTGGACTCATCGTCGCTCAGCCTAAGACGGGTAAGACGATGCTACTCAAGGATATTGCTAACGCGATATCTGCCAATCATCCTGAGGTCTATATGATCATCCTCCTGATCGACGAGCGTCCCGAGGAGGTGACCGATATGGCACGCAATGTCAATGCTGAGGTCGTCGCCTCGACATTTGACGAACCCGCTGACCATCACGTGAAGCTCGCTGAGCTGGTACTCGCCAAGGCTAAGAGTATGGTCGAGAGCGGTCACGATGTGCTCATCATGCTAGACTCGATCACGCGCCTCGCACGTGCTTACAATACAGTACAACCTACCTCGGGCAAGATCCTCTCAGGTGGTATCGAGGCTAATGCACTGCAAAAGCCGAAGCGATTCTTCGGAGCTGCACGAAACATCGAGCACGGCGGTAGTCTCACCATCTTAGCGACGGCTCTGACGGAGACTGGCTCCAAGATGGATGATGTCATCTTTGAGGAGTTCAAGGGCGCCGGCAATATGGAGCTACAGCTCGACCGTCGTTTGTCTAATAAGCGTATCTTCCCCGCTATTGACATCCTTGCTAGTAGCACCCGTCGCGATGACCTCCTACTAGACTCGACGACGCTGCAGCGTATGTGGATCCTACGCAACCACCTATCTGACATGAATACGGTAGAGGCGATGGAGTTCCTCAAGCAGCGCATCGAGCTGACGGAGACCAACCTTGAGTTCCTCGCCTCGATGAATGACTAGGTCTTGATGAGCCACTAGCTCCCAAAGACTTAACGAAATCTACCAGTACTTCCGCTCTGCACCACACGCTCCAGTTCGTGGAGATTGCTTAACTTTGTGGTGAGGAGCGGGAGTCTTCTGCCTACTCTGTGGAGGTGGCCGCACAATGTAGCCGCCCCTGACTCGTCTGTAATCATCCACTCTTAGCCTGTACATCTCAATGTATCGCATCGGAGATATCTTAGAGCAAGCTCTACTACTGCACGACTGCGTCGTACTACCCACGATAGGAGCCTTCATCGTGGAGCAAACGCCTCCACTCTATGACAAGGATCTCAATGTCATCACGCCAGCAGGACAGCGCATCTCATTCAACGCATCTCTAGTAGATCGTGACGGCATCTTAGACAGTTGCACCCTAGGGCTATCCGTACGCAGAGCGCGCCTCGTGGTAGACTCCGACGTGACCGTGATCAGGCATCAGCTATATCAGTCAGGGTCTCTAACTATCGGCTCCAACCTCGGCACCCTCACGCTGCAGGAGAGTGGCGAGCTACTCTTTACTCCCGTACAGGAGCGACAAGGCCTGAGATCGATACACTCTTACGGACTCTACCCCCAGAGCTGCTTGCTCCCAGCCATCGCCCCTGTCGATCATACCACTGCCGAACCTGCTAGTAAGGCGAAGAGTGATCGGAAGTATTGGACGATACGTATCAATCGGACTGCGGCCAATTGGGCTGCAGCAGGTGCTATATGTTTCCTCTGCCTACTACCCATCAGCTCAGACAGTCACCCAGATCGTTACAGTGCGGGCTTCGTCCCTTACGGCTGGCTTGATGAGGCAAGCGTAGTGACACCAGAGCAAAAGCAAGCCTCGTCGGGTAGCGAGACAACTGCCACACAACCCAACAAGGCTACAGAACAAACAGAGATCGTCTCTGCGACTCCGGAGCATGCCGCAGCTTCGTCTCTACTGATCACGCATGACGAGGCTTTACAGCAAGGGAGTCATGCTATCGTCGTAGGTGTTTTCAAGGGGCCTAAGCGTGCAGAGCGATTTATCGAAGAGATAACAGCTGATCAGCCTCAGACCAAAGGGGTCTCGCTACAGGTCATCCAAGAGTCCTCTCGCTGTCTTGTCATCGCAGGCATCAGCTCCTCTGAGGAGCGTGCTGGCGAACTACGCCGCACCGTCTCCGCACTATCCGACAACTTCGCAGGAGCGTGGATCTACGCACTCTAGTAGCGTCTTACCGCCACTACGCGAACTCTTAAACAAGCGATAAGAGCCTCTCATATCAGAGGCGTAAGCAGACGCATCACGCCATGAACGATACGTCTCCACAGCCTATTGCGTCGTAGGGTTATCCTACGACAGAGGGCAAGTGTTGCCTCAAAGCTATCGACAAACTGCCGTGCGACCTCCGAAGAATAGGCAATGGTGGTCAAGTCGAAGTTGTACTCAAAGCTTCTAAAGTCTAGGTAAGGTGTTCCCGTCACCACACGCTCCTTATCTATCACCGCATAGGTCGCCTCTCGTAGGCCGTCATAGTAGTATATCTCCACACCAGCTCGTAGCAAGTCGGTAAAGAAAGCGTGCGAAGCCTTAGGAGCCAGCCAGCTACGCCCACGGCGAGGTAGGATCACCCGTACCTGCACCCCAGAGAGTGCCGTGGAGATCAGTGCCTGCTGTATGCTAGAGGTGGGGATCAAGACAGGCGACTCGATGTAGAGCGACTGGCGCGCCTGCAGGAAGGCGTGCGTGAAGATCATCTCTAGCGAGGGGAAGTCGTCCGTGGGGTGCGTTGGGAAGATCTGCATCTTGATCGGCTCGGCCATCGTCACGGTAGAGGAGCTCTGATGTGGCGAGAGCAATTGCTGCGTCGCTACGTACCAGTCCAGCGCAAAGCTGTACTCCAACTGACGTACCACTGCGCCACTCATACGCAGATGAGTCGTCGCCAGAGGTTGCGCACCTTGAGGCAAATGCTGTAGCTCCGAGAGTAGCACATTGCCCCCTGTAAAGCCTACAGCACCATCTACCACCACGAGGTTGCGATGGTTGCGATAGTTCACGCGGCTCGTAAGAAGCCGAAAGCGTACGGGGAGAAAGGCAGCAACCTGTCCGCCCAACTGCTCCATCCGCTTGCGATAGCGTCGACTCAGACTTCGCGACCCAACGTCATCATAGAGCCAGTAGAGAGCTACACCCTCCTGAATGCGCTCTGCGAGCAGATCTAGCAGAGCGTCCAGCCACGGGCCCTCCTCGATACGATACAGCTCGATGTAGATGTAGTGCTGCGCCTGTACGACAGCTTCACGACAAGCAGCAAGCCACTCGCGACTATCGTCATAGTGCGTCAGCTCATTAGCCGTGGTCAGTGGCGTATCGGTCAGTCGCTCTATGAGAGAGGATAGCGACGTAAGTTTACGACCTGCTCTCTCTTCAACCTCCGTGCTAGGCAGCGACTTAGTTTCTACAGTAGCATTCGAGAGGGCCCGCCTCACCCCCACATCGATGAGTTGCTTACGCCTCAGCGAGTAGCCAAAGATAATATACAGTAGGAGCCCGACGACAGGGAGAAAGATGACTACCAGTATCCACGGGATCGAAGAGACCGCACTACGCTCCTCCCCGAGCACAATAACGATACCTCCGATAACAGAGAGGAGATAGAGGACGAAGAGGAGCTCGGCCATCACTAGAGAATCGTTAAGTCATACGGATGGCTCTCGCTGTAAGCCTCAGCACGAGCCATGATCCCATCGAAGCACTCTCCACGGGTCGTCCGTCCGTTCTGCACCGCGACCGCCTCGATCACACCTGAGGCGCACTTCACGCCATCACTACGTACGATGACCTGATCGAAGATGAGCTTAGCCCCCTCACGTCTGGCACGCAGTGCCGTATGAAAGGTATCACCACTACGCAACGAGCGATGATAGGTTATAGAGACCTTGTAGACGAAGAGATCAAGTCCCTCTTCGTGCATCTCAGCAAAGCTATCGCCCAGAGCCAGCCAAAACTCGTGACGTGTATGCTCCATGTAGCACTGATAGTTGCTGTTGTTGACCACCCCCTGGAGGTCGCACTCGTAGTCTCGCACCTTGAGCGTGAGACCATACTGATATTTGATTGGTTGTTTCATATGATATGTAAGTATCTTGGGTAAAATGCTTCTATGCAAGTCCCCTACCCCTTGAAATGCTGTACCTCCGTACGCTCTCTAAAGAGGTAGAGCCGGTCATTCGCCCGCACCTTACGTGGCACAGGGATGGAGATACGTTGCCCCTTGATAGCATGAGAGACTGGCTCCAGCTCGTAGCGCATCTCCGAGAGCGTCATATCGACCACGCCTGTCGTCGGTCCGATGATCAGAATGCGATCTCCCAGTGCCAGCTCGCCACTCTCTACCTCCACCTCGGCGACTCCTATCTTGCTAAAGTACTTAACGATGTGTGCCACGTACTCCTTCTCACGCACAGCACTAGAACCCGCAAAAGGTGTCCACTCGCCCAGTCGCTGACCGAGATAGTAACCATCCCAAAAGCCTCTGTTGAAGACTTCTCGTAGTCGCTCATCCCACTGCGCTATTCGAGCCTCATCGTAAGTACCCGCACAGACAGCATCGATAGCCTCACGGTAGCACTGCACCACCGTAGAGACATACTCCGGGCCACGGGCGCGCCCCTCTATCTTAAAGACCGTGACACCCGCCAGCATCATCTTATTGATGAAGTGGATCGTCTTCAGATCCTTCGGCGACATAATGTTCGGGTGCGTCACCTCCAGCTCGACCCCTTGGCGGTCATCATAGACACGGTAGCCACGGCGACAGATCTGTGCGCAACTACCTCTATTGGCACTCGTAGCTTGATGGTGCAGACTCAGATAGCACTTGCCCGAGACCGCCATGCAGAGCGCTCCATGGGCAAACATTTCTATCTCCACCAGTCTCCCCGACGGACCGACGATCTGCTCCTCAGCTATCTTACGTTTGATCTCCGCCACCTGATCTAGGTTCAGCTCACGAGCCAAGACCACCACATCGGCAAACTGTGCGTAGAAGCGCAAAGCCTCCCAATTGCTAATGTTGAGTTGCGTAGAGAGATGCACCTCCAGCCCCAAGCGATGCGCTTCCATCAGCGTCGCCACGTCGGCAGCGATCACCGCCGTGACCTGTGCCTGGTGCGCATGGTAGAGGATCTCGCGAAGCAGCGTCAAGTCCTCGTCGTAGATGATCGTATTGACCGTCAGGTAACTCTTCACGCCACTCCTCCGACAGATCTCCACGATACGATAGAGGTCATCTGTCGTAAAGTTGTAGGCAGACTTAGCCCGCATGTTGAGCGCCTCAATGCCAAAGTATATACTATTCGCTCCCGCACGTATCGCAGCGCTCAAGCTCTCATACGACCCCACAGGAGCCATCACCTCATAGCGACTAGGATCACGCAGCTCCTCGGGGAGCGTCACCAACTCACGCTTTATGATCGAGTCGGTCGTCTCTATTCTCTCTGCACGTTCATTCATAGGGACAAAGATACAAACTTACCCTCAAGCGACCGCATCGTAGATCTACATGCTATCACTCCATTTGCCAAAAAGCGTACATTTGTATCCCGCACTGCTCGTTGACCATGAGCTGATCTCTCCACACTACAAATGACACACGACCTATGATCTCGCGTATCTATACGAAACAACCATCGATCCTACTCACCAGCCTCATCTTATGTATGGTAGCTCTCTGCGCTCCCGCCACTATGCTGGGGCAGAGCGACGAGGTCTGCGACAGCACTCAGATGCGCTGTGGCTTGGTCCTTAGTGGCGGAGGAGCCAAGGGACTAGCACACATTGCCCTCCTTGAGCTGATCGACTCACTGCAGATACAGGTAGACTACATCTCTGGCACCTCTATGGGTGCCGTCGTGGCAGGGCTCTACTCAACGGGCTACAGTGCTGCTGAGATCAAAGAACTGGTGCGTCAGGAAGACTGGGGGCGTGTCTTGAGCAATCGTCTGCCTTACGACAAGGTGGATATGTGTGAGAAGGAGGATTACGGGACTTATGCCCTAGAGTTCCCCATGCGTCGAGGTATCCCTAAGGTTCCCTCCTCACTTATTGAGGGGCAGTACTTGATGGAGGTACTGATGCGCTACACCTTCCCCGTGCGGCATATCAAAGACTATGCACAGATGCCGATACCGCTACAGCTCGTAGCTTCGGATGCTGGAAGCGGCGGAGCCTGCGTGATGACCTCAGGGACATTACCATTATCTATACGGGCTAGTCTAGCGATTCCGGCCGTCTTCGCCCCCACCATTGTCGATGGCAAGCTACTAGTCGATGGCGGTCTAGATCGCAACTTCCCCGTCGAGGAGGTGCGTGCCATGGGGGCAACCTTCGTCATCGGCAGCTATACGGGAGCTAGACTACGAAACGTGGAGGAGCTAGAGCACAGCTCCATTGATGTCATCCAGCAGTCCTATGCGCTCCTGACAAAAAAGGAGGTAGAGCGTCAGGTAAGTCAAGTAGATGTGATGCTTGACTTCTCTCAGGCACTCAGAGGCTACACTTCGGCAGACTTTAGTCAGCGGGAGCAGATCATAGCCCTCGCAGAAGCGGAAGCTCACAAGCTCTTGCCACAGCTCGTCGCTCTCAAGGCTCATCAAGTCGCACAGGGCATCAACTATCAGAAGCAACAGCTCGCCACGGTCTCCATCCCGATCCAGCAGGTCAAGATCACGGATCAATGGGGTGCTCCCCTAGAGCAAGCCGAGACAGAGTTCATTCGCAGTGTGATCGGTGAGGATCTCTCACTCCTCGACTCTGTCGACCTCCTCCAGCAGCGCATCGACATGCTCATGGGTTACAACCGCTATGCACAAGTTTACTATACCTATGAGTCAGACTCGACTGCGACGAGAGGCAATGAGGTAAACACACTACACTTCTTTATCAAGAAGAAGCCACAAGCACTCCTCCGCCTCGGGGCCTACTACGACCCCTACGAGTCTGCAAATATCATCCTCAACACTTCACTCAGAGATCTACTCCTATCTAACTCACACCTCTCAGCCAAGCTCGCCATATCTCAGTACCCCAAGCTGCGTGCCAGCTACTACAAGTGGTTCGACGATAGCTACTCCTACTGGGTGAGTCCCTACATCACCCTTCGCCTAGATCGCAGTGACAACCTCCATCTACGCTACCTATCGCAGATAGAGAACCATACCGAGGCAACCTTCTATCAGGGCTCCATAGCCACTGGCGTGAAGATGGGCTATGCCCTATCACCTCAGTCTGAGATAACACTCGGTGTGCAGTACGGCTTGATGTATGTGTGGCAACCACAGACGCCCTTTGACCATGAAATGAGAGGGTCAGCACAAGCTGCCGATCTTGAGCAAATACCCCTCAACTACTTCAACCAACTCATGCAGGCTAACAACCGACCTAAGCTAAGCTATCGCCATGGTACCTGGACGATGAACCTAGCCTACCAGCAAAACAGCTTGAATCGGAAAGCTTTTGCTACACGGGGTAACCACCTCGCCCTAACGGCTGAGCTGACGCTAAAGAACTCCTATGCGCTCTCCCCTCTCCCTGAGGATGCCACAGAGAGCCAGAAGCAGATCCACAATATACTCAATCCCGAGGAGAGCATATCCCCACAGCGGGGTCCCCTACTACATCTCTCTGTCTATGAGCACGTAGTCGCTCCTCTGAGCAAAAGGGTGGCTCTGCACGGTCGCCTCTTCGGTGGGGTCAATCTAGACCTCGGTAAGCCCTGGCGGGATAGCTTTCACTACGACAGTTACCTCTTCTTAAGTCAGAAGTTTCACCTCGGGGGCTTTGCCAATCTAGGGGTGCACAATCAGACCATCTTCTCAGGGCTACGATACAGAGAGTACCCTGTCAACAACCTCGTAGCACTCTACCTAGGCATCCAGTACACCCCGATCAAGTCTCTCTACATCACCCCGCACGTCAGTGTCGGTATGGACATCCAGGCGCCCAATCTGCAGGACAGCGACCTCCTCTACGGCGCAGGTATCGACCTAGACTATGACTCCATGATAGGTCCTATCAAGCTCTCCTTCAGTCGGTCGAACGTCCTCCGCGCCTCACGCTTCTTCTTTAGCCTCGGATATGCTTTCTGACAAGCGGGGATCTCAACTCCCGCAATCCCGGTCGTGTCAAAGCGAGACGAATAACCCACTGTAGGGGCGGACCTATGTGTCCGCCCGTTCTCGTCAGAGCGTTGTATGCCATATGGGCGGACACGCAGGTCCGCCCCTACACAAACCACATCAACACGAAAAGTTCAGACATCAGAAGCTGTAACACCAGTATTTGTATGGACGCATGAGCCGTGCGTCCCTACTGCGGGTTATACGTCCCGCTGTCCTACCAGAGCTAGTCGACAGCTTCATTACTGGGAGCTCCCTAAGCTACTCTCGGACACCAACCAAACCAAGTAGAGACTATCAATAATCTATGCCACAGTCTCAAATGTAGCTTGTGTGGAAGCTCACCAGAATGAAGGCTATTCGGAGTAAGAGCCTTGTTGTTATGCCACTCTCTTGGCTGATCGCTTATGATGCCAAGCAAGGTAGCCTCCGATCAGAATGAAGGTGACGAGGATCGCGATCATCTCGCTGATATGCTCTAACGGAGCGATCCAGATCTCGTTAAAGAGGTTGTTGCGCCCCAAGATCTCGACAGGTGTCCAGAGGACGATGACGCCTGGGATGGCCATACGTATGTTGGCGCCCCACTGCTTGCGGGCGAGCTGCTTGCGAAAGATGAAGAAGAAGCCGATGAAGCAGCCCACCCCCACAGCGATCGTCACAGGATGGCTCTGCCCGAGGAAGCGTGGATCGTAGCAAAACATCAGCAGCAAGTAGCAGGTCCACAGCAGCATCATCGTCTCCATAAAGGTTACCATAGCTGGGTGTCGTGTCATGCCCGAGCGCACCACGAGATCACGCTTCTTGCCGAGGAGTACCCGCTGACACCAGAGCATAAAGTTGCACCCCGTACGTACATTAAATATATAGAGCAGCATGATCGATACCCAGAAGCCAAATGTCGCTGGCATCAGTAGGTACTCCGGTCTCGTCACGACAATATCCTTGATATCGTGCATGTGCTGTACGGGTACACCATCGATAGAGAGGACGGGATTCGCCGCTATCCCCTGCACGTAGGTCGTTGTGGTGGTTACGACCCCATTGACAATCTCTGGGTGGGCGCCGAAACGCTGAGCGTAGTACATAAAGAGGAACTCGACCCATCCGGTCCATAGGAATAGTCCCCCGATGAGTCCGCAGAGTGTCTGAGGGGTATCTCTCTTCGCAAAGACACCCCACACAGCGATTATCAGTCCCAGTAGTCCCAGTCCGAAAGCACTGTATGGCAGTGCAGCCGGTGCTATGAGTAGCTCCATGAGGATCATAAAGGCGTGTCCTAGAGGCATCAAGCATAGGACGAGAAGGAAGGAAAGCAGCGACTGCCGCCAGGCGAGCTTGGCTGCAAACTTGCTGATTGCTCTATCCATAAGGTTGTACGATGGTTTATTGTGAATAACGACGCAAATATACGAAATAGATCTGATATGAAACAAAACTGAACTAAAACACCGCCTTCTTCGTACGAATTCATCTTTAGTTTCGAGCTCCCTTTAATAGCTACCAAGGAAATCTCAAATTCCTCGGTGGAGATTTGAGATTTTCCACGGAGGAAAGAAAAAATTCTTCGGACTTATCATTTGATTCCTCCGAAGTTTCATTTGATTCCTCCGAGGAAATTTCTCATTCCTCCGTGGAGAATTTTTATTTCCTCGGGAGCTATTGGGAAATTCCTCCGTGGAGAGCGGTGTCTCTTGGCAGAAATGACCACAAGCCTTACACGTTAACAGCCTTACCATGTAGCTGCTTTGCAACAAACAGCGCGTTAAGTCGTCTTTACAATAGAGTTGGGTTAATAAACAAATAGATTGCAAGCTATGAGTAGCAAGAACTACCTCCGTTTGTGGGGCGTGATAGCGCTCCTCCTCATCACCGCAGGTGCACTGCGTGCACAGGCCATCACAATCCAGGGGCAAGTACTCGCCAGTAGCGACTCGACCGCACTCGTCGGGGCTAGCGTCGGGCTATTTGACGACAAGGGGCAGCTCACTACAGGTGTCTCGACAGAGAGCGAGGGGCAGTTTGTCCTACAGGCAGATCCGCAGGTGGCTAGAGAGCTGCGGATCAGCAGCGTAGGCTACACACCGATCACCATCCAGATAGCGGGCGATGCACAAGGAGTGATCGCTCTCGGCACGCTCTACATGTCTGAGGATAGTCAGTTACTAGACCAGGTGGTCGTGCAGGGAGAGCGAAGCCGTGTAGACAAGATGCTACTCTTCCCCAAGCAAGCAGAGCTGGCGCGTAGTCAGGACTTCCTGAGCTTGCTACAGACCATGCATCTACGTGGTCTGACCATTGACCTGATGAACAAGCAGGCGACTATCCGTGGCGGGGCGGTGCAGTGGCAGATCGATGGCGTGCCCCGCACGATAGAGGATGTGCAGAGCATCGACCCTGAGCGCATCCTGCGCATTGAGTACTCTGACATGGTCTCAGCGCGCTACACCGATCGTGGCATCGGGGGCATCGTCAATGTGATCCTCAAGGAGCGTCTGCATGGAGGCTCTGTCTGGGCGCAGGTCGAGTCGGCGCTGACGACAGGCTTTGTCAATGGAGCTTTGGGGGCTCGCTACGATCGAGGGCGTCACTCCTTTACGCTCGACTACAACAATGGCTTCCGAAACTATCGCAAGCGCTTTGCCTACTTAGAGACGAAATACATAGCTCCGCACGAGGAGCTGACCCGCACGGAGACGCCTGAGGCTAGCCCCTTTGGCTATATGGTTCAGAACCTCAACCTCTCTTATTTATATAAGCCCAGCGAGCGACAGCAGTTTAGCGCTACGCTACGCAATGAGTTTGTCAATTACCACAACACTTCTCACGCAGAGATTGCGCAGAGTGGTAGCGATCCTTTTCATAGGAAGTCTAGCGTCAAGGAGCGTAGCTACACACCGGCACTTGACCTGTACTATGCCAATATGCTAAGCAATGGAGGCAAGCTGGAGGTCAATCTCGTAGGCTCTTACAGCGGTGGGCATCGCAACTTCTTGCTACAAGATCAGATGCCCACGCAGCTACGTGAGGTGCAGAACTCTGTCGACGTGAGCCGCACGGCCCTCATCGGGGAGGTGGTCTACAACCATCCGTTCAGCAGTCACTTCACGCTCGCCACAGGCTTGCAGCATACGACCGCCTACTCGCTCAATAAGTATGTCGAGGTGACGGACAATCTACTGGAAAACAACAGCTACCTCTTTGCCAATGCGCAGGGACAACTCGGTAAGGTGCAGTACAGTATCGGTACGGGTGCCAAGCTCTTTGTCGTGCAGGATGCGACCGACCGAAAGAGCTTCGTGCGGAATCAGAGTACGCTCTCGCTCTTCTACAGCCCAGTCAACCATCTGACGCTCGTCCTCAAGTCTACCTACCTGCCGACGCTCCCCTCGCTGAGTATGCTCTCACGGGTGCGACAGCGTGTGGACGACCTGATGGTGACGAGTGGCAATCCAGATCTCAAGGCGGCTCAGTCGCTCTACAACCGCTTCGGTATATATTACCAAACGCAACTCTTCACGAGCAATCTAGACTTCTCTATAGATAATACGTGGTCGCCTATCCTCTGGGATGCCACTTATGATGCGACAAATGGATACTTCCTCATGCGTGCTACGAATGGGCGCTACAATCGCCAGTACAGTATCTCTTGGCAGGGAGGGCTAAACAACTTGTGGAACTTTCTAACGCTGCAAGGCACCGTGCGCTACGATATGTTTCGCACGCATACGGGTGTCGCTGCTTACAAGCTCAACAGTCTCTACTGGGATGCTAGCGTGATGATGAGCTACAAGGGGTGGACGCTCGGCTACACCTACGTCCATCCGCAGTGGACGCTGTCGGGGCATACGAAGTCGCTGGGCGAAAACTCCTCCCGTCTGATGCTCCTCTACAAGTATCGTGACTGGAGCTTCTATGCGAGCTGCATATTCCCCTTTACGCCACGTGGCTCCGAGTACCGTAGCGAGTCTCTCTCGCCCGTCATACCCAGCACGAGTCACGTTTACATCCTAGACAACCGCAATATGGTGACCGTCGGAGTCTCTTGGCGACTGAACTTCGGCAAGCAGCTCCAGCTCATCGACCGTACGCTCCAAAACAGAGACTCCAACGAGAGTGTCGTCAAGTGAAGTGAGAGCGGACTATTTGCAGAGACCTCCCTTTATCGAGCATCTCGTGTCTCCCGTTCTTGTCCAGGCCGATATATTGTCTTATATTTGCCTATATTGAGATTGGGACAAGATTTACCTCTTTGCCTTTTCTCTAGTGTTTAACCAGTAATAGAAGTACTATGAGAAAGAATCTACGCTTTATCCCGTTGCTGATGTTACTAAGCTTCGCTTTCGGAGCTTGTGAGTCTGACGGCTGTAAAGAACCTGTCTGCATAGCGGTGGCTCCCGCTGAGCTAACCCTAGAGGTGGGGGAGATGCAAACGCTATCCGTTTCGGTCGGGAAGAGTGCCCAGGGGTTAGAGGTGTCATTCACGAGTAGCGCAACAGACATCGCCACTGTCGATGCTAAGGGGTGTGTGACCGCCATCAAAGTTGGTTCTGCTACCATCACAGTTCAAGTAGGGTCTAGTACGACCTCTGTGCCAGTGACCGTCGTGCCTAACAAAAACGACGCTCCACAGCAGCTACCGCTAATTAAGTTTGACGTCACTTACGACGACTCGGGAAATGTCTCTGATGAGGATATCCTAAACCATGAGAAGAGCCTCGGGCGTGAGTCTCGTCCTATATTTTACTCAGAGACCATCGTCTACAAGGGCTTTGTAAATACGGATCTTAGTACCATCACGGGTGTGATCTACGGCCTAGAGCTGGGAGACGGATCGAAGATCGTCGTCGCCTATAGCACGGAGACAGTCAGTGACTGCCCCAAGACGAGGGAGATGCTGCGTCAGCTGGGCTTTAGCCACATAGAGGAGCGCTCCGTGGCTCTGGATGTCCTAGGCAAGACGACTCCTGGACTTTATGCAATCCATGACAGTGATCCTGGTCTGTCCGTCCTTATGTACGACCAAAGTAACAAGGACATCAAGTCCAACATGTATATTCAGTTTAGCCGTATAGCCACTGTCGAGGCACTGCACCCACTTATCCCGAACGTGTCAGACTTCCCCTCTCTGGAGATCTTTGCCAAGCACGAGGTGGATGCTATCAAAGCCTTCGAAGAGCGTATCGGCTTTAGAGACTTCAGCGAAGAAGAGTCCTACGAAACAAATCTCTGCTTTAACACAAAGAGCGACAAGGAGGACAAGAGCAATCTTGCTTGGGTCATTTATTGCAATGAATCAGAGGCTGGACCTGCTTTCATCAACTCTGAGGTGACGGGTATCAGCACGCTACGTGAACTGACCTCTGAAGATGTGCGTAACTACCTAAGCAAAAACGGATTTGACCGTAATTACAGCATCACCACGGGCAACTACATCCAAGTCTACAACGCACAGGGAGACCTCTGCCACCTATTCATACAGGAGTATGAGGATGGCAACGCCTGCATGATGCAGTTCATCTGCAAGTCTGATCTCGAAGAGGACGAGCACCAGGCGCAGCGGCAGCTTCCGACTCAATTTGTATCACAAAAGCCTCTTGCTTCAAAAGAAGTAAAGCGAAGTCTCTTGAGGGCTAAGTGATCGTCTGAGAGGGTTACTAGGCTCTGATGAGTAAGAAGACGATTCGTGTAGAGGCGGACGAAGCCGTTCGTCTCTACACAATATAAAGGAGAAAGCTCACGACTCTCTCTCTCTCTCTCTCTCTCTCTCTCTCTCTCTCTGCCCTCCAAGTGGGGCGCGCAATGCTTCAGCGGGGTAGGGTATTGTGAGATCCAAAAAGAATGTGTACCTTTGCACCAGCAAACGTGGAGGGAGGTATCTCTCGGGAGTGGCGATATAGCTACTTCTAGTCCGATTGCTACGATGGTGATCATAGCTCAGCTGGTTAGAGCATCAGATTGTGGTTCTGAGGGTCGTGGGTTCGAATCCCACTGGTCACCCCAAGGTTCGCTAGTTCTTTCTTTACTCCATGTTCTAGCGGCATTTTATTTGATCAGTTTTGTTTATAACGTTTTTTGAGGTTGCTAAGACGCTTGTTTTAGCAACCTTTTTTCTTGTGTGGGGAGGGGAGGAAGGAGTCTTTGTCTGGCACCACAATGTAGCACTGCGCAGTCGGGAATATGTCGTGGGCAAGAAGATTTTTACTATCTTTGCACCGTATTGTTGTCTCATAGACTATGAGAGACCCAGGAGCCTAGCGAGTCTACTCTGCGCCTGCAGGCTTATGCTACTAGAGGCGGTCAGTCTAGCAGGTCGTGTGAGACGATGATATCGAGGGTGACTATCACGGTGGTGGCGGTCGCTCAGCTCAATCACTTACTTAATTACGAACAGAATACCAAATATAATTTCCCCCAAATGAGGAACATGAAGAGAATCTACACCTTTGGCAATGGAAGTGCTGAGGGCAATGCTCAGATGAGAGATCTACTTGGTGGTAAGGGTGCTAACCTTGCGGAGATGAACCGCATCGGTGTGCCTGTCCCTCCCGGATTTACTATCTCGACTGAGGTATGTACAGAATACTATGAGCGTGGCCGTGAGGCGGTCGTCGCTGACCTCAAGGATGACTTGATGGCTGCCGTCAAGGATATCGAGAATATCATGGGCTTTAAGTTTGGCGATGTAGAGAATCCTCTTCTCGTCTCTGTCCGCTCTGGTAGTAGAGCCTCCATGCCAGGTATGATGGATACGATCCTCAACCTCGGTCTCAACGATACGGTCGTCGATGGCTTGGCTCGTAAGAGTGGCAACGAGCGCTTCGCTTGGGACTCTTACCGTCGCTTCGTGCAGATGTATGGTGATGTCGTACTGGGCATGAAGCCTGTCAACAAGGACGACATTGATCCCTTTGAGGCAATCATCGAGGAGGTCAAGAAGGAGGCCGGTGTCAAGCTTGATAACGAGCTTACTACAGACCATCTCAAGGATTTGGTCAAGCGATTCAAGAAGGCAGTCATGAAGGCTACGGGTCACGACTTCCCCACCGATCCATACGAGCAGCTATGGGGCGCTATCATGGCGGTCTTTGGTTCGTGGATGAATGATCGTGCGATCCTCTACCGCAAGATGGAGGGCATACCCGATGATTGGGGTACAGCCGTAAACGTCCAGGCGATGGTCTTCGGCAATATGGGTGATACCTCCGCTACGGGTGTGGCTTTCACGCGTGATGCGGCTACAGGCGAAAACCTCTTTAATGGTGAGTACCTAGTCAATGCGCAGGGTGAGGATGTCGTCGCTGGTATCCGTACGCCTCAAGAAATTACAATAGAAGGCTCTCGTCGCTGGGCTGAGCGTGCTGGCATCGACGAAGCTACCCGTAAGGCTCAGTATCCCTCTATGGAGGAGACCTTCCCCGAGATTTATGCTGAGCTGAATGCTATACAGCATAAGCTGGAGCAGCACTACCACGATATGCAGGACCTAGAGTTTACCGTTCAGGAGGGCAAGCTATGGCTCCTTCAGACACGTAATGGTAAGCGTACAGGTCAAGCGATGGTCAAGATCGCAATGGATCAGCTTCGTGACAACTTAATCTCTGAGGAGGAGGCTCTACTGCGCGTGGAGCCTGCTAAGCTCGATGAACTGCTGCACCCTGTCTTTGACAAGAAAGCCTTAAAGTCTGCCAAGGTACTGACCAAGGGTCTACCCGCCTCTCCAGGCGCAGCTACGGGACAGATCGTTTTCTTTGCCGATGATGCTGCTAACTGGCATGAGCAGGGCAAGAACGTGATTATGGTCCGTATCGAGACCTCGCCTGAGGATCTAGCTGGTATGAGTGTAGCACAGGGTATCCTTACGGCACGTGGCGGTATGACCTCACACGCAGCTGTCGTGGCTCGCGGTATGGGTAAGTGCTGTATCACAGGTGCTGGCGGTATTATCGTTGATTACAAGGCTCGCACTGTAACCATTGACGATAAGGTACTCCACGAGGGAGACTTCATCTCAATCAATGGCTCTACGGGTGAGATCTACGAGGGTCAAGTAGAGACCAAGGCTGCAGAGATGGATGCTGACTTCCGCCAGTTGATGGAGCTAGCCAACAAGCACTCCAAGCTCTCTGTACGTACCAATGCTGATACACCTCACGATGCTGCTACGGCACGTACCTTTGGTGCTGTAGGTATCGGTCTCTGCCGTACGGAGCACATGTTCTTTGAGGACAATAAGATCAAGGCAATGCGTGAGATGATCCTCGCTACAGACACCGAGGGCCGTCGCAAGGCTTTGGCAAAGCTTCTCCCGATCCAGACGGAGGACTTCAAGGGCATCTTCCGTGCCATGGAGGGGCTGCCCGTCACCGTGCGTCTACTAGATCCACCGCTTCATGAGTTCGTTCCTCAGACGGAGTCTGGTCAGATAGAACTGGCGAAGGCTATGGGCGTCGAGCCTAAGGTCGTACACGATCGTGTGGAGCAGCTCCACGAGCTGAACCCTATGCTCGGACACCGTGGCTGCCGTCTAGGTAATACCTATCCAGAGATCACCGAGATGCAGACTCGTGCTATCCTAGGTGCTTGCCTCGAGCTCAAGAAGGAGGGCGTCGAGACGCATCCTGAGATTATGGTGCCACTCGTTGGTGTCGTCGAGGAGTTTAAGCAGCAAGCAAGTGTAATCCGTGAGACCGCTGAGACGCTCTTTAAGGAGCAGGGTGATCGTATCGATTACCACGTAGGTACGATGATTGAGGTGCCACGTGCAGCGCTAACAGCTGACGAGATCGCTAAGGAGGCTGACTTCTTCTCCTTTGGTACGAACGACCTCACGCAGATGACCTTCGGATACTCTCGTGACGATGTCAATACCTTCCTACCGATCTATCTAGACAAGAAGATCCTCAAGGTAGATCCTTTCCAGCAGTTGGATCAGAGAGGCGTAGGTCAGTTGGTACAAATGGGTGCCGAAAAGGGTCGCTCAGTGAAGCCAACGATCAAGCTTGGCATCTGTGGCGAGCATGGTGGTGATCCCTCTTCAGTAGCCTTCTGCCACCGTGTAGGTCTGAACTACGTCAGCTGCTCACCCTTCCGTGTGCCTATCGCACGTCTAGCAGCAGCTCGTGCCGCAGTAGAGGATAAGAAGTAAGCCACAGGTGAGCTGCGCTCTCGTTGCAGAGCGCTCCGCTCACTAAGCTAACTACAATAATAAAGCAACTCTCTAGAGTCGCTCCCTAGCTGGAGTCTCTGGAGAGTTGCTCCCGTTTTGTAGCTCTTGCTACGCCAGCCAGAGCCCCCCAGAGCCCCTAGAAGTTTTTACTCTGGGTGGCTTTATTGCCAGTTTGCAAAATAGTTGTACCTTTGCGGTGCTGATTATTATCGAAACGAGATAACCAGTGCAAGCTTTTGACCTCATAAGAGTGTTGTGGTTGGTATCTGTGTCGGTGTATAAGGAGTGCGTCCACGCTCCATCGATAGCCTACCGACAGGTGAACGGATCCCTCACAATAGCCCTAGAGTGACAAGCTCTCATGTAGTAGAGATGTCATGATCGGGGAGCTCGAGGAGCCTGCGCCCAGGGAGATCTCCTTTTGTATTAATCCCAATCAAACTATTAGCGTGAACACATTAAGCTATAAAACACAATCCGCCACCAAGGAGTCTGCTCAGAAGGAGTGGCTCGTGGTAGATGCCGAGGGACAGCGTCTCGGACGCCTCTGCTCTGTTGTTGCTAAGATACTGCGTGGTAAGTACAAGCCCTGCTTTACACCTCATGCAGACTGTGGTGACAACGTTATCATCATCAATGCCGACAAGATCGAACTTACAGGCAATAAGTGGGACACACCTAGCTATCTGACCTTCTCAGGCTATCCTGGAGGACAGAGGACATTCTCACCAAGAGACTTCCAAAACAAAAGCTCTCGCAAGCTCTTTGAGAAGGTGCTCAAGGGTATGCTCCCTAAGAACAAGCTCGGTGCTGAGCTGCTGACGCATGTCCGGGTCTTCGATGGTCCCGACCACACTATGGAGGGTGTACAGCCCCGTAAGATCGATATCAATACACTTAAATAAATACGCGGTAAACGATGGAACAAATCAATGCTATAGGTAGACGTAAGGCTGCGGTAGCCCGCGTATATCTCACAGAGGGTTCGGGCAAGATAACGATCAATAAGAAGGATATTGCTAACTACTTCCCCTCATCAATACTTCAATACATTGTGAAGCAACCTCTCCTTAAGCTGGAGGTGGCTGACAAGTATGATGTGATGATCAATCTCGCCGGCGGAGGCTTCAAGGGACAGAGCGAAGCCGCTCGTCTCGGCATCGCTCGTGCACTGATCAAGATCAATCCTGAGGACAAGGCTACGCTACGTGCCGCAGGCTTCGTAACGCGTGATCCACGTGTCGTAGAGCGTAAGAAGCCAGGACGTCCTAAGGCTCGTAAGAAATTCCAATTCAGCAAGCGTTGATGGTGCTGGGGGTATGCTATCGCAGCATGAGCAAATCGTTATGGCGCTCTTGCTGTGGTACTGCACACCCCGCACGATCTCTCGCGTTTAGTATCTAAATTGCATCGATGGCGTACTAGAGATTAGACTTTAGAATTTAGAGATTAGACCTTAGTCGATTCTAGCTTCAGTCTATATAGTAGCCCTACCCTGCAATTGCTTATTTCACAAGAACGTAAACGAAAAAACAAAGACTACTATGTCACAAGTATCATTTGACCAGCTACTAGAGGCTGGAGCACACTTTGGCCACATGCCACGTAAGTGGAACCCCGCTATGGCTCCCTACATCTTTATGGAGCGCAACGGCATCCACATTATCGATCTGCACAAGACTGTCGCTAAGATCGACGAGTGTGCTGAGATTATCAAGAATATGGCCAGCTCGGGCAAGAAGATCCTCTTCGTCGGCACTAAGCGTCAAGCTAAGGATGCTGTCGCAGAGCTCGCTAAGAGCGTAGGAATGCCCTACGTTACGGAGCGTTGGCCGGGTGGTATGCTCACCAACTTCCCCACGATCCGCAAGGCTGTCAAGAAGATGGCTCAGATCGACAAGATGCGTGAGGACGGCACCTACAACAACCTCTCCAAGCGTGAGCGTCTACAGCTCGATCGCCAGCAGGCTAAGCTAGACAAGAACCTCGGCTCTATCCGAGACATGAACCGTCTGCCTAACGCACTCTTCGTTGTAGACGTTATGCGTGAGCACATCGCTGTACGCGAGGCTCAGCGTCTAGGCATCCCCGTATTTGCCATCGTCGATACGAATGCTAACCCCAAGGATATCGACTACGTTATCCCAGCTAATGATGACTCTACACAAGCTATCGAGCTGATCATCTCGGCTATGTGTCAGGCTATCAACGAGGGTCAGGTAGAGTACAAGGCTATCAAGGCTGAGAAGGAGGCTGAGGAGGCTGCTGAGCTAGCACCCTCAGGACGTCGTCAGCGCACAGGTGCTCGTCGTGAGCGCATCCGCCCCGCCAATGCAGAGGCAGAGCGTGAGGAGGACGCTGAGGAGGCAACCCCCGAGACTGTAGAGGCTGAAGAGACTGCTCCAGCTAATGAGGAAGCAGCTAACCAACAATAACACTATACACCATGAGCGTAACAATTGAAGATATCAAGAAACTTCGTAAGATGACCGGTGCTGGTCTCTCTGACTGCAAGAATGCACTCAACGAGACTGCCGGAGACTTTGAGAAGGCTATCGAGATCATACGTGCTAAGGGCAAGGCTGTGGCTGCTAAGCGTTCTGACCGTGAGGCTGCTGAGGGCTGCGTCCTAGCAGCACACAGCGAGGGCTTTGCTGCCATCGTATCACTCCAGTGCGAGACAGACTTCGTTGCTAAGAACGAGGGTCACATCGCACTCACACAGCAGATTCTAGACGTCGCTATGAAGGAGCAACCCGCCACTAAGGAGGATCTGCTCAAGCTACCTCTAGCTGATGGACGTGCAGTCGCTGAGCATATCACAGACCGCGTCGGTAGTACGGGTGAGAAGATGGAGCTGGGTAGCTATGAGTACCTCAAGGCGCCCTACACCACTTCCTATATCCACTTCGGTAACAAGCTGGCTGCTATCGTAGCTTTCAACGAGGCTATCAGTGATGAGATGGCTCGTGAGGTAGCTATGCAGGTAGCATCTATGAATCCAGTCGCAGTCTGCGAGAAGGACGTACCAGCTCATGTCCTAGAGGAGGAGCGCAAGGTAGCTATGGATCGTGCTCGTGAGAGTGGCAAGCCTGAGGCTATCTGTGAGCGCATCGTCGAGGGCTCGATACAGAAGTTCTACAAGGAGAGCACGCTACTCCACCAGCCTTTCGTTCGTGACAGCAAGATGGATGTCCAGGATTACCTGCACACCGCATCTAAGACGCTGACGGCTACAGGCTTCAAGCGTGTCAATCTAAACGAAGACTAATCAATACTGAGGATAAGTAGTCGCTTTCCGGCGGCTATGAAGCCTAATTGAGAAAGCCCTGTACACCTTCGTGGTGTGCAGGGCTTCGTTGGTATGACGGGCATGCCATACATCTGTGGTGAAAGTCCAAGCGGGGCGTAGTTGCCAACGAACCCCATAGCGACTTGCAAGTTTCAAGGGGCGACCCTTGGGAGAGAAGAAGCAATAGCGAATTCGTGGCCTGACGAACAGAAACCT
>OKSA01000567.1_pt1 | contig 35878 bp, 18 predicted proteins | sample 1601181 | NCBI WGS metagenome assembly OKSA01 (sample SAMEA3541538, study PRJEB24748) | human gut metagenome | biome: human gut; feature: human-associated habitat; material: faeces | place: China | collected 2012
TGTGTGCTGGAGATCGGTCCCGGCATCGGCACCATGACCCAGTACCTGGCGGAAAACGCCAGGCAGGTGGTGGCCGTGGAGATCGACCGGAACCTGATCCCCATCCTGGGGGAGACTCTGGCGGCCTGGGACAACGTGACCATCATCAACGAGGATATTTTAAAGGTGGATATCCGGGAGCTGGCGGACCGGTATAACGGCGGCCGTCCCATTAAGGTGGTGGCAAATCTTCCGTATTACATCACCACGCCCATCATCATGGGGCTGTTTGAAAGCGGCGTGCCCATTGACAACATCACGGTCATGGTCCAGAAGGAGGTGGCCGACCGGATGAAGGAGGGGCCTGGCTCCAAGGATTACGGGGCCCTATCCCTGGCGGTCCAGTATTACGCCAGGCCGGAGATCGTGGCCAATGTGCCGCCCAACTGCTTTATTCCCAGGCCCAATGTGGGATCTGCGGTGATCCGGCTGACCTGTCATAAGCAGAATCCGATACAGGTGCAGGATGAAAAATTTATGTTTCGTGTTATTCGCGCATCATTTAACCAGCGCAGAAAGACATTGCAAAATGGTCTTGGAAATGATGTGAGTCTGCCTGTTACGAAAGAGCAGGCAAAAGAAGCATTAGAGCAGATGGGACTGGCACCGACGATTCGCGGAGAACGTTTATCGTTAGAGGAATTTGCCCGGTTAAGTGATATTTTATCAGCTATGAGAAAAGCCTGAGAAGCTGATGTGATCAGAACACTATAGGAATGGTAACAAAGAAGAAAAGATCCTTATTAAGATAAAAATGAAAAGAATGGCAAATAGTATAGGAGATGACAGGAATGGATATTCGTGGACGTTTAGCAGAGTTCAGAAAGCAGATGGAAAAGGAACAAATGGATCTGTATTATGTACCGACAAATGATTTTCATGGATCGGAATATATCAGTGATTATTTTAAAGTCAGAGAGTTTTTATCCGGCTTTGATGGATCTGCAGGTGAATTAGTGATCACACAGCAGGAAGCAGGACTGTGGACAGATGGCAGATACTTTTTACAGGCTAAAAAGCAGTTAGAAGGCAGTGGCATCACATTATATCGTTCCGGTCAGGAAGGTGTGATAAAGCTTAATGATTTCATTTATGAAAAAATGCCGGAAGGCGGAAAACTGGGATGTGACGGACGACTGGTGTCACAGGCATGGGCAGAAGGCATAGTAAGAATGCTTAGCCGCAAGAGTGCAGGATTGGTCACTTCACCGGATATTGCAAATCTTGTCTGGAAAGACAGACCGGAACTGCTCCATCAAAAAGCATGGATATTATCAGAAGATTATGCAGGCGAAAGCCGTCAGAGTAAATTGCAAAAAGTACGCAAATTTATGGAGAAATGGAACGGATCACATTTTATCCTGAATTCGCTTGATGACATTGCGTGGCTTTTAAATATCAGAGGAAATGATATTCCATGTAATCCGGTTGTTTTATCGTATTTGGTCGTTGAAAAAGAACAATGTTTTCTTTTTGCGGGAAATAACATTTTCGGTCAGGAGCAAAAGCAGCAATTAGAAGCAGATGGGATTATTTTGCTTGAGTATGATGCGGTATATGATTATGCGAAGAGTTTTCCACAAGGAGATAAGATATTCGCAGATAAACGCACAATAAACCATGAAATTGTGGAAAACTTTCCGAAAAACACAAGAATTGTGGATATGGCAAGTCCGGTTACGTATTGGAAGTCCATTAAAAATGAAACAGAGATTGCTAATGAAAAAGATGCACATATCAAAGATGGAGTTGCTGTGACCCGTTTTATTTACTGGCTAAAGAAAAATATCGGAAAAGAAACGATTACTGAGATTTCAGCGGCACAAAAGCTTGAGGCATTTCGAATGGAAGGACAGCATTACCTTGGACCAAGCTTTGATCCGATCGCAGGCTACGGAGCATGCTGTCGGAGCGCGCGTCGTCGCTGAACTCGGTGGTGTCCTCCGTGCCGTCGAGCTGGTTCAGGTGGGTGAAGGCATCGGCGTCGTTGACGGCCTCGGTGCGCTCGTCGGTGCCGATGAGCAGGATGTTCAGCACGTTGTCGTCAGAGAACGGGTTGCCCTCGGGCATTGTCATCTCGCTTTCGGTGTGGGTCAGGCCGGTTCCGTCCAGGTCCTGGTCCTCGTCCGCGCCGATCTCACCCATCTCGCTGACGCTGCCGTCATCATAGCGCAGCAGGTCGAGCTTGCCGTTGACGTAAAGGGCCGCCAGCACAGCCAGCACAGCCAGAATGCCGACAACAATGACCGCGATTTTGCCACCCTTGGGCAGGCGCCGCCACGGGTTCCTTTTTAGCGCTTCATCGGTTGTTTTTTCGGTTTTCGTTTTCAGTTCGTTCATATTTTTACTTTCCCCTGTTGTTGCCTTACCTATAATCCTATTGTGTGGGGGGCAATGGCCGCCCCTACATATATTCAGCGTGTCGAAAAACCTCCCTCTGCGAGGGGGCCAAGGGGTGAGCACACCTTTTTCGACAGGCTGATATATTACGTGCGTTTTAAGCGTTTGGCGATTTTCCGCACATCACAACAATAATACAAAAACGCCAGCCCTGCAAAGACGGTCAGTCCCAGTGCGCGCCAGGTGAACCAGCCGTGCTGAATGCTGTGGGTGCGCAGCACGATGAACCACGCCGGGGTCATCAGCGCGCAGAGCCCCAGCGGCAGTGCGCGTGCGAGCTGCTGCCTGTCCCGGATGCTGGCTGCAAACAGCGCCAGAAGCAGAACGACAGCCAGCACCAGCGGCCAGAACAGGTGTTTGCCCGCCAGTGTCGTATATACAAAATGTAAAATATTACCCCAAGTCAATTCCATGCCGTGCCAGCTGTCGGCGGCAGTGCGCACGCCCACCTGATGCAGCGCGTCGGCGATAACGTTCTGCCCGGTGACAAGCCCGGCCAGCACCCATTTGGATGCCCAGCAGAGCAGGTAGCCGACGCCCCACGTCAGGCTGCCGCCCACAACGATGCCGCACTGCCTTGTGCCGGCCCGCAGGCGCTGCTGCGGCTCAAGCAGCCAGCAGACAAGCGGCAGGCCAAGGGTCAGGACCGGCGTGACGAGCAGGTCACAGAACGACGTCACAACGCCAAGAACCAGCAGCGCCAGGCAGACATCATCGCTGCGGCGGGGCTTGGCCAGCACCCAGACGCAGCCCGCGTAGGCAACGGCAAAGCAGGTGAAAAACTGTACCTGATGCGGTACCCAGAACGCCGTGACCAGCAGCTGACTGACCGCGAACCACACCGCGGCCCGCAGCCCGCAGCGGCGGCGCAGCAGCACCGCCACCGCGGCAAACAGCACCGCCAGCACCAGATACTGCACCACGCGCACGCCGGTGATGTCGGTGACCAGCAGCAGCGGGCGCAGCCAGATCAGGTAGCCGTGCCAGTACCGCGCGTAGGAGAACGGCACAAGCGCGGGCGCGTCGGTGCGCTGTGCGCCCGCGGCCCAGTCCCTTTCTATGTACCATTGCAGGTCGTCGGCCAGCGTCTCAAAGTTATCGACGTTGTAGGCCGTATTCGTCATCATGGCGGTCAGCGGCGGGGCCTCGTCGGCGGACGCGGCCTCGGTCAGCATGATCGTGTCGGTGTAGTTGTCCATCTGGAACAGCTTGAAGTTCAGATATTCCGGGTACAGCCCCTCACCGGCGATTTTCACCGCTGAGTCGTAGACATGGTCCCGCACCGGCTCCCCGGGCAGGGCGTAGGCCGCCAGCAGCAGCACAAAAAGCGCCGCCAGCGTCACGGCGAACGCCGCCAGCGCCCGCAGGGCAAAGGATGGTTTTTGGTTTTTTGGTTTTGCCATGCGGCACCCCTTTCACACAAAAATACAGTTTAATTATAAAACAAAACTCCCGCCGTTGCAACGGTGGGAGTGTGAAAAAAGGTTGAACAAATGTTGGGACGTCCTTGCCTCCCTCGCAGAGGTGGCCAGGGGAATGTTCCCTACACCATATCCGTCTGCCTGGACACCGACAGCACGATGCCCATCTCCCCCAGCAGCATCAATAAGCTGGTGCCGCCCGACGAGAAAAACGGCAGGCTGATGCCGGTGTTCGGGATCGTGTTCGTCACAACGGCCATGTTCAGAATTGCCTGCAGCGTGACCTGCACGACGAACCCGACGACGAGCAGTGCGCCGAACTTATCCCGCGCGCGCACCGCAATCGACATGCCGCGCAAGAGCAGCAGCAAAAACAGCGCCACGACCAGCGCCGCCCCGATAAAACCAAGCTCCTCACACAAAATCGAAAAAATAAAGTCGTTCTGCGGCTCCGGCACGTACAGATATTTCTGTCGGCTGTTGCCCAGCCCCAGCCCGGCCAGCCCGCCCGACGCGATGGCGTAGAGGCTCTGGATCGTCTGGTGACCTTCGCCCAGCGGGTCGGCAAAGGGGTCGCGCCACGACGCGAGCCGGTCCGTGGCGTAGGGCACCAGCTCCGGCAGCGCAATGACCGCCGCCGCAATGGCCGCCGCGCCCAGCCCCCCGGCCAGCCCGAACCAGTGCAGCCCTGTGCCGCCCACAAACATCAGCACCGCGCCGATGGACAGGATCAGCAGCGTGCCGGACAGGTGCGGCTCCAGCAGCATGAGCACCGTGACGACCCCCAGAATCAACGCGAACGGCACAACGCCTGTGGAAAACGACTTCATCCTGTCGTGATTCAGTGAGATGATATGCGAGAACACCAGCACAATCGAGAATTTTGCGATTTCACTGGGCTGCAGCGTGCCCAGCCCCGGCAGCACGATCCACCGCTTGCAGCCGTTGTACTCCGGCATGAAAAGCACGATGGCAAGCAAAAGCAGCGAGATCCCCAGCATCGGCCAGGCCAGCCTGTGCCAGACGTGGTAGTCCACCAGGCTGGCCGCGTACATAGCCAGCACGCCCAGCGCCGCAAACAGCAGCTGCGGGCGGATGTAGGTGTAGGCGTCGCCGCGGCGGTAGAGCGCCACCGCGTACCCCGCGGAGAACAGCATGATGAGCCCGTAGCTCAACAACAGCAGCAAGATCAGCAGAAACGGTATGTCGAATGTCGGCAGCGATGCCGCCCGCGCCCGAATCCTTTGTAGAAGTGCAGCCATAACAAAGCCCCCTGCGCAGAGTGTACGCAGGGGGCGGCGGGTTTATGCTTTTGTCAGCGGTTCAAATCAAGGCTCAGCATCGTGTAGCCGTTGGCGCCGCTCTGGATGCTCTGGCCAATGGCCTCATAGCAGGCCTGCAGGACCTCCATGTTGGGCTGGGGCGCGTCCGGGTCGGTGATGGTCCCGGTGGCAAGAGCCTCGTTATAATTCTCAATAATCTGGGCACAGATGCGGCGGCGATCCCGCAGCGGTGTCAGCAGGTTGGCCATCCACTGCTGGTACATACCGTGGTAGTCGCTGCCGTGGTCAGCAAACAGAAAGTAATATTCCTGCTCGACCTCCATGGGCGACGCCTGGCAGCGGTAGAAATCCCCCAGTGCCTTGCGCTTTTTATCGGTGGAGTATTGCAGGATGTCCGACAGTCCATTGAGGAAAAGCTCTGGGTGCCGAATCCATTTGGAGTACGGCTCCACCTGCACTTTTAGTGCATCAAAGACGGCCAGAAAATCCTCAAGCGCGATCTTCATCTCGCCCTTTTCCCATTTCTGGATCGTGCGCTTATCCCGGCCCAGGCGGTCTGCCAGTTCCCGCTGTGAAACACCCGCTGCCTCCCTCGCAGCGGTCATTGCTTCTGCCACACGGCATCGATATGCGGACATAATATCTTCTCTCCCCTCAAAACGCGATTCACCGCCGGAAAAACAGCAAAGCGGCGGTGCAAAATGCGCCGCCAAAATTCCCGGCACTGGTTGTGTACTTTGCACACCGGGATATGCTATATTGTGAAGGGCGGCATCCATAAGTACACTAACACTACCATAATTTTACCCTAGTTACCATTTTTTGTCAATATATTTTGTTATGTAACATAGCAGGAGTGGGTGAAAATCGTGTATACCTATCGCGTTGTCTGTCAAAAGCTCTCCGCGCCCGAGCTCGGGCCCTACACTACCTACGGCATTCTGGCCGCGCGGGACCTCCGCGGTTGCCAGCAGGTCGTGCAGTTTATCTCCGACGTATCGTTGGACCGCGCCTTCGTCGAGGCCCTCGCACGCCGCTGCACCGCCGCCCAGCTCGACCCCTGCCACCTGCTGGACGTGGTCGAGGATGCCATCAGCGGGTAAAGCCTTCCGCCCCCAAAGGCTCCGACCAGGGGCGAGGTGCGCCCTTTTGCCGGGTGTCCTATAGCGCAAGGGACACCTCTCACATGCTGTTCCCGGCAAGCGCAGTCCTTGCCCGGGTGTGTTTGCCGTGCGCCTTTTTATGCGGCCACCGCAACTTGCTTGTCAGCTCCTGCTCATACTCCGGCGTGTCAAAAAATCACATTCGTGGCCTATTGAATATCTAGGGGCGACCATTGGTCGCCCGCCAACTTGGCGCAGCAACGCCTTTTCCGGGTAAGTTTTTTCGCAGGCAAACGGGCACGGGCGAGCAATGCTCGCCCCTACAAGAGTTTTTTGACAGTCTGCATACTCAGGGAAGATATAAGATTCCATCTTCAGCTTGAACATTGGTGTGCCTCATAAGCTGACCCCCTGCCCTTTTGGGCTCCGGATAAGGATAAAACCGCAAGCACACACACGACCAAATTCACGGACATTCCCGTTGAATTTGTGTTGTGTGTACGCTTTTTTGGGGCTATTTTTGCGCAACAGTTGCACAAAAGCATCAGCAAAATCTTAACAAGTACTGGGCGGTGTGTATAATAGCTGCCGAAAGCGCTTGTCATTGTGACGAATTCGACAAGTCAAAATTTTGCAATCTGCCAAAAAATCACTTGCTTGAATGTAGCCGTATTGAAATTCTCATCCCAAAGTATTATACTGCTTTTTATAAAAAGGCACACACACAAACATACCGTGTCTTACTTTTCCCGACGTAAGCGCAAATGTTTGCACATCGGATTATATTCTCAAAAAAGACTGTAAATACAGCTCAGCTTGTGGAAAAAGTCCGTTTCCGTGCCAGATGTGCGCAGCGCATAAAATCGCGCCGAATGGCGCGCGTTCCCCCGATATATCGTGAGAACACACATATACACATATATAGAAAAGGAGTCGAAGCAAATGACGAAAGCATTTTCTATCCTGCACCGTGCGGCGGCACTGCTTGTCGCCCTGTGCCTGCTGGTCGGTATGGCTCTGCCGGTTTATGCAGCTGAGGATGAGGCTTTATTTTTTGACGCAGGTTCGGAAACGATTCCGACCATTCCTGCCGCAGACACGTCAAGCGAGGGTGTAGAACCTGCGCAAGAGCCTATTGTATCCGACTTGGAAACGATTCCGGATGAAGGAGATACCCCGCCCACCGCGAACGAGCCGGGAACAGAAGCGGGAGACACGGTAAATAATACAGCAGCGGTTCCGAACAATGACGGCAAAACCCAGGAAGCGGCAGAAAATCAGACTCCCGCCGCCGATACGGACACCGCCCCTGCCGACCCAGCCTTGACGAACAAAACCCCTGCGGACACTTCCGATACGGCTGCCGCGCCAAACCATGCCATCAACGCAGAGGAAGCCACGGCGGCAAAAACCAACACAGAGCAAGATGTTCTTTTTGCTGACGGGGACAACCCCAACGAAGAAGATACTATGCCTGCGGATGATTTGCCTGACAACGATGACGCGAACACACCTGATACGATAGCGGACACCAGTGTATCGACGGGCTTTATCCCGGCTACGACAACCATTTATTTTGCGGTTGATAATACAATATTCCGAGATTCCTATCGGGTTCATTTGTATGCCCATAAGCTGGACGACAGCGGCTTGGACAAGGATATGGTTGACACTGGAACGACAACAACCGATGGTCGCAAGATATACAGCGTTACACTGAATCAGGCTGATTATTCAGCGGGTGGGTTTTATCGACTGATTTTCCAGTATTTTGATGGCACTGTTTTTAAAGATCAATTCTTTGCCTTTGGCGGAGAATCAGGCGATGACAACGGCAATGGTTTTAAAAAAGAAACAGCCATTGACAAAATTGCCGGGCAAATGTTTGACGGTAATAAAGGCAGTAACCGAGGCAAAGCATTTGACCCCGCCCAATGGACGCGCGTGGAGTACTATTACAAGGACACGCCGCTTTACTTCAAAAATGCAAGCAGCACTGCGCTTACCAACGTAACCGCAACATTTTACAAGCTGGTAAACGGCGCCCCGGCACCAACCGACAGCCAAACGATCGGCACGGTGGATGCGGGCAAACTTGCCGCGCAGCAGATCCGGATCCCCGACAATCAGTCGCGGTTTGTGCAGTTTACTTGGAACAATGGCCAAAGCGCCCTGTATGATTTCACCACAGACTTCACCACATCCCACTACGCGGACGCCCAGAAACTGGACTTAACTGCGGCAAATTGCTATGTCTACAACGATACCACAAGCACCTGGGCAAGCGCGGGCGGTGATTTGCTTACCGCGGGCAAAAAGATTTACTTTGACGCCACGCTGTCCTCGTACGGTTACGAGGGCGAGGGTTTACAGCAACAGCCTATGCCGGGCATTGACAACAAAATGTTCTGCTTCCTGACGGATTCAGAGAACCATGTCACTTCGAAGGAGATGACGTTGGTAACAGCCGACCCCACCACTCCCGACCGCAAGCTGTGGTCTTGCGAGATTCCCGGCGATGGAAAAACTTACACCGCGGTGCAATTCTCCGCAACGGATAACCAAAACGTCCCCGCAAGAAACAACAAGACCAGAAAGTACAGCACGGCAGAAATCCCCCCAGCCCTGCAAGAACCCTGCTTCTTTGCCGACGACGGCGACCCGTCGGCCTACACGGGCGGCGAAGGTGTCAACCGTGACGGCTACTGGGGCGAGAAAGCCTCTGTCCGCGATGCCGAAAGCGGCAAAAATACCACCGTTGTGGACATTGATAACAGCGGCATTTTTACCCAACAAAAGGATACAAAGTATATCACCAGCACCCTGTACGATTACTACACCGACTACGAGCTGAATGGCCTGAACCGCGACACTTACTCGTGGGTGACCACATCTTCCCAGCGCGGGTACGTCACTTTTGAGCAGTTCAACCGCGCATTAAGCAGCGCTTACACTGCAAACGGCAATGTAAAATACCCGCTTTATACCGGGCATTTCCAAAAGTCAGGCTGGGGCGACCCCTTTGCAACCGTTGCCGCCGGTATGGGTCTATACGGCTGGGGCGCTGAGGGTAGTTCCAACTACAATATCTTTATGGCCGTGAATAACTCGGCCTTGGATGATAATGGTAATGGAAGCTCCGATTACAATCGCACCTTCCAGGGCCTTGTGGAAAGCAAGACCTCTGACGGTACGGCAAACGGTCTGCCGCTGTTAAGAACCAAGAATTCCAACGCAAATGCGTCAGTTGACCCGCACTTTGACAAAGACTTCCTGCAAGGCAAAAACGCCTTTAACACCGTGCTGGGCAAGGTGTACGAGGATGTTTCCTTCCCGCTCAAGCAAAAAGCCGTTTTTGCGCAAAATCCGGACAGTCCGGACGATAACGACCCGGAGAGCAAAGCCGAATATTGGTACTATGACAGCAGCAAAAGCTCTCTGTATTTGAAGCAGAACCAAACCGACGGCAAGTATTATCTGGAATCCCCCAAAGGTGGTGACGGCAACCCCACCACGGACAGCAAATCACAAAACATTTCGTCACCAAACAATACCAATGGCACCTACGGCTTTTTCCCGTTTAACCAAACAGTCAGCACAGTCGGGGCATCCCAATACAACTACGGCTTTGGCGCCAAGCTGCAATTTGACTTTACGCTTACAGAGGACGGCAAGGTTGTTGTAGGAAAAGACACCAGCGGCAGGAACATTGAAGTTCCTATCAAGTTCTTCTTCTCCGGCGACGATGACGTGTGGGTCTACATTGACGGCGAGTTGATGCTGGATGTCGGCGGCGCGCACGGTAAAGCGTCCGGTCTGCTGGAATTTGGCGCAAACAACACCGTAACCCCTTACGTCAGCTCCAACAAGAACACCGACTCAAATGATACCATGGTCTACAAGGGTTATGGGTCCGGCGAAACAACCAAAACCGTCAACTACAACGGCCAACCGATCACGTTCAATAAAAAGAGCACCACCAAAACCCTTAAAAAACAATCCACCCACACCCTGACCATGTTCTATATGGAGCGCGGTATGTGGGAGTCCAACATGGCGGTGGCGTTCAACTTCCCCGACCATAACGAATTGCAGGTCGAAAAGCAGGTCGATGTTTCGGATGTGAACCCGCTGTTCCAAGAAAGTTTCAAAAACCAGAAAATTTTCACCTTCAACATCCAAAATCTGGCCACCCACTACGAAGCAAAAGCAACTGATGAACCGGCAATCCAGACCGAGAAACTCCCGGACACTGCATACAGTTCAGCCACGGGACTATTAAGCTATGCGTCGCCTCTGCCGGAGGGTGTAGGCACAGGCAGCGCCGTGCTGTGGTCATCGGATAAAAGTGACCCATCCAGCCTATACCGCGACCAGCGCCGCGGCACACTGACATGGGACAGCGCCATAAATATAAGTCCGTACAGCTACCTGACCTTTGATGTCTATGTGCAGGGCAACCCGACCGATACCTGCGCCCTGAGCAACCTGTATGTGGAACTTTGGGACACAAGCGGCAAGCAAATGGGCTGCCTTGGCACCAAGGGTCTGCAAAGCAGTGATGTCTACGGCGCGGCGACCGCACTGCACCCGGGAACGTGGTACACCGTACGGCTGATGTTGAACTCCCTGAAACAAGTCGAGGGTTTCGACAAAACGCAGCTAAAAAGCATAACGGTGGGCGATAACTATGCGCGCAGCATTTACCTGCGCAACTTTACATTCAGCAGTGCGCCGACTCTGCCGAAACAAACAGGCTTTACCACCGCGCAGTACGACGTCCCAGACTATGGCTCTGCCAAAAGCGGTGAGCTGGAAAACGCGGCCTTTGCGGTGTTTTCCTCCAACCTTGGCAACGGCGACGTTGTGGATGAAAACGGACAGTTCCTGCTGCAGGACGGTGAGACCGTTACCTTTAATGACCAGTTCCGCCGCGGCAGCTACATAGCCCTGCAAGAGCAGATTGACACCGAACTGTACGATACAACTTGGACGGTATACGAAAACGACGTACCTGTTACAAATGTAAGCGGCAAGGCTGACGTTGTTACGACGGGCAGTGTTAGCACGTTGCAAAACATCAGCGGCACCGCCCCGAACGATGGCCGAACGGAAAAGGCGGTTAATGCAACCCTTGACGGACACAACACCAAGAACGAGTACACAGAGGCCAAAAAGCCGAGCACTGCACTGGTTTTTCGCTCTTACAGCAATTCGGCCGATGATAACGAGCTGACCAAGCTGAAAGTGGTTTTCAACAACAAGGTCAAGACAGGCAAGCTGATTATACGCAAGGTTCCCGCCGAGGGCGAGACACTGGATGGCGAGACGTTTACCTTTACCGTCCGATTCGGCGATGTCGGCGGCCAAAGCCTCGGCAACATAATCCCGCCGAAAGAGTACACTTGCACGGTGGAAAACCACAATGGCGAGTACTACGGCGAGATCGTGATCGACAAAATCCCTGTCGGCACACGGTTTGTTGTGTGGGAAAATGAACAGACGGGCACAAGCCTGAAATCGGTGTCCTTCAACGGCGGCAAAGACTGCGCTGTTGCCGCGGACGGTGTAAAGGTGTACGGCGCCATTGCGGAGGGCGAAGCGAACGCTGCAACGGCAACGTTTGAAAATACCGCCCGCGAACTGATTGACATAACGGTCAAAAAAGAGTGGAAAAAGCAGGACGGTACGACGAGCATTCCGCAAGCCGACCTGCCCAACGCCATTTACCTGCAACTGCAGCGCACCGAAACGCCGAACGTTGCAAACAGCTGGCAGAAGGTTTCGGGGTATGAAAGTGTAGAGCTGAAAAAACCCGACGGTTACGAAGGCTGGACCAAACAGTTTACCGGGTTGGACAAGTACGATGCGAGCAAGACGGGGCAAGACCGCAAACCTTACACCTACCGCGTGCTGGAAAGCGCGACGAAAACTGGGCAATTTTACGGCGGTGCGGCCGATGATGTGATTGAGATTTCCGGCAAGAAGTACAAGGTTCTCAATACCACCCGCGTCACAGGCGATTCGACCAACAAAACGCTGACCCTGACCAACCAACTGCAAGATGCCAAATATAACTTGGTCATCACAAAGCAGGATGCACAGGATAATAGCATAAAGCTGGGCGGCGTGGAGTTCAAGCTGGAAAAGCTGAACGATAGCGGCGCGGCTGAAACAACCTATAACGGCGTGACGGGCAGCGATAGCACGAACCAAGGCAAATGCAGCTTTGCGTCCCTGACCCCCGGCAGCTACCGCCTGACCGAAACCAAAACCGCCGAGGGCTACACCCTGCTGGCCGAGCCCATCGAATTTACGCTGACAGCGGACGGGCAATGCCTACGCGATGGCGCGGCGTTTGGCGCGAAAACCACAGATGCCGACGGCGTGTACAACATTGCCCTGACCATTTACAACCGCAAGGGCTTTACCCTGCCGCACACGGGCGCGGACGCACCCAGCCTGTGGCTGCTGATAGGTTTGCCCGCACTGGTGGCTGTGCTGCTGGTGCTGGTGTTCCGATACAATAAGAAAGGGGGCAGACGTTCCTGACCCCCACCCCTCTACACAAACCAACATAGAAAAAAGAGGTATGCATCAAAATGAAACTGAAACGTTTATTTACCGCAATCCTCAGCGTCGCCCTGACCCTGAGCCTTTGCGCCATGCCCGCCATGGCGGAAGGGGCGACGACGGCGGGGGCGACGGGAACGACGAGGCTGGCAGACGGTACGCCTGTTTGGGAATCGGGCAAAACGGGCAGCATTACGATTCATAAGTATGAGTATAACCCTGCACCGGGAGCAACGCCCAAACAGGGTACCGGTGCCGAGGGCGAAGCCGCGCCCACAGACGCAAAGCCGCTGGGCGGGGTAACTTTTGAGATTTACAAGGTGCAGAATGAGGAATGGCTGAAAGCCTATTATGGCGGTCAAGCGGCTGCGACTGGTCAAGACTTTTCCAAGATAGATGCAAGTAACTATTATTCAACGGATTCAGCAACTGGCGCAATCACAGTTAATGGCAGCAAGATAGACACGGTTACAACCGCAACTTCTGGAACCGATATTGGTGTAGCCAAAAAAGACGGCCTTGACCTCGGTCTGTATCTGGTTGTTGAAACGAGCGCCCCCGATAAGGTCACGTCCCCTGCTGACCCGTTCTTGGTTTCTGTACCTATGACGCGCATTGCTGATACGACCACCACGAACAAGCTGACGGACTGGATTTATGATGTCCACGTTTACCCGAAAAACAGCACCGCCTACGGTCAAGTCACGATTGAGAAAAAGGGCTATACCGGCGGTGGTTCTGAGGTCGCGTTGGCGGGTGTTAAGTTTAAGCTACAGGAACAGAATGGCGCAAATTGGACAGACATTACTGCAAACGATAGCAATGGCAACCCCTACGATTTGACAACGGACCCAAGCGGTAAAATTACAATTGCAGGGCTTTCGCAAGGCAACTACCGCATTTTTGAGGATGCATACAGCGGTGATTCTGCTAACAAGGGCTATATCTTGGATGCGGAATACCACACCTTTACCGTGCAGAATGATGGTCAGATTAAGGTAGGCGAAAATACAGCCACTCCTAATGCAACCATTCAAGTTGCCAACCACCGCCCCGATATGAAGAAGGAAGTCTACAATGGCACCGGCTGGACACAAAATGCCCCGTACGGTGTCGGCGATACCGTTCCTTACAAAATCACGATTGAAGTCCCGAAGAACATTGAGAAACTTTCCACCTTTACCGTCACCGACACGCCGACAGGTTTGACGGATAATGTAAACAGCATTGAAGTTAAAGACGGCACAACAGACCTGACGAGTGGCACGGATTATACGGTTGCAGCCGAAGGCACAGATGGATTCAAGATTGCATTCAAACTCGATTCCGCCACAGTAAAGGCTTGTGCCGGACACACGGTGACCATTACCTACAACGCTGTTGTAAAGGATACCGCTGTAGTCGGCGGCAACGGCAACTCGAATAACGCAAAACTTACATACACCAACAAAATCAATAGCGACAATACTCCCGGAACTACCACGAACACCATTGAGGACAGCGCTGTTATGTACAGCTTTGGCATCAAGGTGAAAAAGACAACGGAAGACGGAAATACTCCACTGCCCGGCGTTGTGTTTGACCTGTACCGTGAAGCCAAGACGGGAGAAACGCCTATTGTAAATGCTGAAACCGTCAAAAAAGCAGGTCTTGACAGCACTAAAAGCTGGATCCTTGTAAAGTCTGGCTTGACAACTAACGCAAGCGGCATCATTGATACGTCTGACTCTACCAACACCACTAACTACACCCATGGTCTTGCCAATGGTGATTACTATCTGGTCGAAACCAAGACGGTTAAGGGCTATAACCTGCTGACAAAGCCTGTTGAGGTTAAACTGGATGTTACCGCCACAACTACTTGGCAAAAGACCAACGTATATGACGCCAGTGGCAATCTGGTTAAGCATGGCACGGTTACGAAAACCACGTTCACCCATACCAGCAACAATGGCGATGCCACAAAAACGGAACTTGCTGTTGCCAAAGTCATCAACCGCAAGGGCTTTACACTGCCTGTCACCGGCGGTTTCAGTACGCTGCTGTTCAGCGGTATCGGTGTGCTGCTGGTTCTGGCGGGCGTCGGCGTTCTGTTCAGCCTGAAAAAGAAATCCAACCGTGCGTAATGCACACCATCCAAACACCCACAGCAAAATAAGCGGGTAATCCATAGGGGAAGGGCCGGAAAAGGTTCTTCCCCTATGGGCGGTTGTGGCAGTGCGTCAACCCTTTACAGAAAGGCTCTTTGCAATGGAAACCACCGTCAAATTAAAACTTGGCTTTGCTGCACTGATGATCGTCTCCGGCATCGGCGTGGCCATGTACCCCGTTGTCAGCAACGCGGTGGCACAGCGCCACGCAAGCTCGGTCATTGAAAGCTACAACGACACCGTGCAGTCGATGGACGCCGAGAAAATCGACGCCTCCAAGGAGGCTGCGCGCCGCTACAACCAACAGCTGAACAATGCCATCGACCGCGACGCGGCGGGCGAAGCGGACGACATCGGCACAAGCTATGTGGACATGCTGGACGTGGGCGAGAGCCTTGGCTACATTACCATACCCAAAATTGACGTAAACCTGCCCATTTATGAGGGCACAAGCGACGATGTGCTGGTAAAGGGCGTCGGACATCTGGAAGGCTCCAGCTATCCGCTGGGCGGCGCGGGCACCCACAGTGTGCTGACGGGGCATCGCGGTATGGCCGAGGCGGTACTGTTTACCGACCTGGACAAGCTGGGTGCGGGTGACCGCTTTTACCTGCACATCATGGACGAGGTGCTGGCGTATCAGGTAGACCAGGTCAAGGTCGTGGAGCCGGAAAACACCGAGGATTTGGAAATTATCCCCGGCGGGGACTACTGCACGCTGGTCACCTGCACACCCTATGCCATCAACACCCACCGTATGCTTGTGCGCGGCGCCCGTGTGCCGTATACCGGAGAGGACGAGCAGCCCGACACGCCGCAGACCGTGCAGTACCAACAGCTGAATACCGGCAACGTGGTAAAGCGCATTGTGGACGCCTGGCCGTGGATCAGCGTGACGGGCAGTGTGGTTATCGGCGGCGAGGCGCTGCTGTTGCTGCTGCTGTTGCACCGCTGCAAAAAGCGCGAGGAGGAAGACTGATGAAACGCCTGTTTCTGCAAATTTTTGCATGCCTGGCAATTTTGCTGGGCGTTGGGCTAATGCTGCAGCCCACGGTCAGCCGATATCTGACGGAGCAGAAAAGCACAAAAACCGTGCAAAAATTTGTGCAGGCCGCCGAAGCTGCCGCCCCCGCCGCGCCTGAAACCTCCGCCGCCGAACCCGCGCGCGCCTACCCCGAACTGTACGACGCGTTTCTGGCCTACAACCAACAGCTTTTTGCCCAAGGCCAAAGCGGCCTGAAAGACCCCTTTGCCTACGAGACCCCCGCCTTTGACCTGACGGGCTACGGCTTGCCCGACGACGTTATCGCCGCGCTGTGGATACCGCGTCTGGACTTGGAATTGCCTGTTTATCTGGGGGCCAACGCGGCCAACATGGCCCGCGGCGGCGCGCTGCTGGGGCAGACCTCCATGCCGCTGGGCGGCGAAAACACCAACACCGTCATTGCCGCCCACCGCGGCTATTACGGCGCGGAAATGCTGCGCAACGTGCAGCAGATACAAATCGGCGACAAAATTACCCTGACAACGCCGTGGGACACGCTGGTTTACCGCGTGTGCGAGCTGAAAATTATACAGCCGGACGACATAAACGCCGTGCTGATACAGCCCGGCCGCGACCTGCTTACCCTGACGACCTGCCACCCCTACACCCAAAACACCCAGCGCTACCTGGTGATAGCCGAGCGCGACCCCGACGCAGAGGCCGCCACCCATGCGGCAGACCTGGCCGAGTGTGACGAAACCTGGGACGCCGCACCGCGCCAAGTGACGGTGGAGGCCGACGGTACCTCCGCGCTGGAGGAAGTCACCCCCGAAAGTATCACTCCCCTGCCCCACGAGGGCGGCGGCGAAAACGCGGGCGGCGCGTACTCCAACTGGGTGATTTGGCTGGAAAACAACGCCCTGTGGGCGGGATGCCTGCTGATTGCCGCCGTGATCGGCTGTATGCTGATTTGGCGCAGGCATAGAAAGGATTGACCCATGCAGAATATCAACGAAAAGGCGCTGGCCGTTACAGCCGAGGTAAGCAAGGCGGTGCTGGGCAAGCCGGAAGTCGTGCTGAAAATCATGATGGCAATACTGGCCCGCGGCCATGTGCTGATTGAGGATATCCCCGGCGTGGGCAAAACTACGCTGGCACAGGCGTTTGCCCGCGCTATGGACCTGACCCAAAACCGCGTGCAGTTTACCCCCGACGTTCTGCCGTCCGACATTGTGGGGTTCTCGCTGTACCAAAAGGAAACCGGCAAATTTGTATACCACCCCGGCGCGGTGATGTGCAACCTGTTTTTGGCCGATGAAATCAACCGTACCAGCGCCCGCACCCAGTCCGCCTTGCTGGAAGTCATGGAGGAAAGCGCCGTCACGGTGGACGGCGTGACGCGCGTTCTGCCGCAGCCGTTTACCGTTTTTGCAACGGAAAACCCCGTCGGCTCGGTGGGTACGCAGATGCTGCCGGAATCCCAGCTGGACCGTTTTATGGTCTGCGTGGTCATGGGCTACCCCGATGCGGAGGCGGAAATGGAGATTTTGTCCCGCCAGCCGCGCCGCGCCCTGCTGGACCGTGTGCAGCCGGTGATGGACAAAAACGACCTGCTGGCTATGCAGCAGCAGGTAGACGAAGTATATATGAACGATGAAATCAGACGGTATATCGTGGAGCTCTCCCGCGCGACGCGGCAGGACAGCCGCCTGACGCTGGGGCTTTCGCCCCGTGCGTCGCTGGCAGTGGCTGGTATGGCGCGCGCGGCGGCTTTTCTGGGCGGGCGCAATTATGTGGCCCCGCAGGATATTACCGCGATTTTTGCCGATGCGGCCCGCCACCGTCTGCGCCTGACCGAACAGGCCCGCACCGGCGGCGATACAGTGCAGAATATCCTTGACGATGTTCTGCACACCGTGCCGCGCCCCCGCCCGGAGAAACCGTTCCATGGCAGGTAAGGTGGGCTGCACGCTGCTGCTGGCCGTGCTGTTTGCCGCGGCAGCGGTTAGCCGCACGTCGTTTGCGGTCTTTTTGGCGGCACTGGCGGTGCTGCTGGTCGGCTTTTTGGCGTGGTATGTCCGCACGCTGCGCAGGGATGTGACGGTAACGCTGCAGCTGCCTGCCCGCCCCGTGCACCCCGACGAGGATTTTGCCGTACTGGTGAAACTGCACAACAACGGGCGGCGGCCCATGCCGGAGCTGCGTGTCGTTTTGCAGGCTGTGGACGCCGAAAGCGGAACGGCCATTGAACTGCCCTGCGGCGCGATGCTGGCCCCGCATCAGTGTGCCGATTTGCGCGTGACCCTGCGCGCAGCAAAAAGCGGTCTGTGGCGGTTCCGTGTGCGGGAAGCCACCGTGCGCGACCCGTTGGGGCTGTTTGCCGCGCACTGCGCCGTGCCGCCCCAAAGCAGAGAACTGTGTGTGCTGCCCCCCGCCGAGGGCGAGGACGACGGCGCAGGCACAAAACCGCAGAACTGCGCCGAAAAGGTGACTGCGGCGGGCTGCGATTTGACCGACGGCGTTTATGATCTGCGCCCCTACCGTGCAGGCGATTCACCGAAGCTGATCCACTGGAAACTGACCACCCGCGTGGGCGAGTTGACCGTGCGCGAGCCGTTGGGCGCAGCCTACCGCGCTGACCCTGCGGGCAGCGTTTTGGCAGAGGGGGCCGACGCGCAGCAGCAGTTGTTGCACTTTGGGCAGGCCGCCGTAAAGCGGCTGCGCAGATTGACCCGCCGCAAGGACACCGACCCCGCTACGGGGCTGGTATTTGTGGACCGTGTGCTGCTGCCCCGCACCAAGGCCGCTGCCCACCCCATGGCGGAAACGGCGGCGGATCTGCTGATTTCGGAGCTGCTGGCCTTGGGCTTACTGACGGCACTGAACGGTGCGTTTGCACTGGCATTGCCGATTTGGGTGTGGCTTGGCGTGGCGGCACTATGTGCGGCGTGGCCGGCACTGCACCGCGTCCCGCTTTCCAAGGCGGGCCGTTACGGCGCGGCACTGGCGCTGGCCGTGGGGTATCTAGTGCTGCTGTTTGCCGTGCAGCAGCCGTTTTTGGCCGGTGCGGCACAGTGCGCGGATGCCGTCAGGCTGTGCTTGAATACACGCTTCAACGCAAATTTTGTGGTGTCCGCCTCGCCGGTTTCGGCGCAGATGGGCCTGTTTGCGCTGCTGACGGCAGTGCCGTTTACAATGTTTTTGGCCGCGCTGACAGCCCGCCACACCGACGTGCTGCTGCTGGGGGCGGTGTTTCTGCCGATTGTGGTGTTCACGCTGTTGGCGGGGACGGGCCGTGCCGTTTTGGGCTGGCTGCTGCTTTTGCCGGGCTGGTTGGGAAGCTGTGCGGCGGCGCGGTCGCTGGTGCGCAAACGGCTGTGGCGCGGCAAGGATTCCGCTGTCTATGCCGCCAACCTGCAGACCCACCGCACAAACCAAAGGCTGGCCGGTGTCGGCATGGCCGCCATTTGCGCGGTGCTGTTTTTGCCTGCCCTGGCACTGCGCCCCGTGCTGATGCTGCCCTTGAACGCGCTGCAGCCTGTGACCGACAAAGTCTGCGCGGCCGGGCTGAGCGCGGCGATCGAGTGGCTGCCGAAAATCAGCGGCGGGGCACTGAATTTCCATGTCAGCGCTGCTGCGGGCGGCGTGGAGGACGGCAGCCTGACACGGGGCGACGGCCTGGCGCTGACGGGGCTGGAGGATATAATGGTCACGACCGACGCCAAGCCGGAGGAGACCGTCTACCTGCGCGGTTTTGTCGGCGTGGACTATGACGGCACAAGCTGGCAGGCAGGGAATGCCGCCGCCTTCGACAGTGCCGCAGCAAACTGGAAAACCGACGGCGACGGGCGGCTTGCCATTGCGAACCTGCCGTTTTTGCGCGCGGCATACAGCGGCGCACAGCCGCAGCAAATGACCGTACAGCGTCTGCATGCAAACGATGCCTACACGTTTGCGCCGTACAACGCATATTTTAACGACTACTACACGCCGGACGGCGACGGAGCCATAGCGGGGCAGACCGTGCAGGACGATATGTTCTACTATTTTCCGCGCAAACAGGCGGAGGAGCTGCTGGCGGCCCGTGACGATGATGACGCGGGGGTGCTGGACCGTCTGGAAAGCGCCTACGCCGCGTATGTTCGTGTGCGCTGCCTGGATGTGCCCGACGGTGCCGGGTACGATGCCATAGACAAGGAACTGGCTGCGCTGGTGAAGGAGCGCAAACTCAGGGATGATGACATCGATGGCCGACGCGCACTGGTGCGCAGCTGGCTGAACGAGCACTGCCGTTACAGCGCGGACGCCGAGACACCCGACGACACCGACCCGCTGCTGTATTTCCTGAGCGAGAGCCACGCGGGCAGCAGCACACAGTTTGCCTCGGCAGCGGTGCTGCTGTGCCGCATGGTGGGGCTGCCCGCCCGATATGTGGTAGGCTACGCCGCACCGCAAAGTCTGTTTACCGCTGCGGGCGACGGCAGCTGCCGTGCCGTTTTGCAGGACGATAACGCCCACGCCTGGGCAGAGATTTACCTTTCCGGGCAGGGCTGGACGCCGCTGGAGGTCACCCCCGGTATGACAGCCGAACTGACCGAGGGCGAGCTTGCCGCCGATGCCGCACAGGCAGGGCAAAATGCCGCAGACAGTGATAAACCCCTGCTCGCGCGGCAGGAGGCCGACTCCCCTGCCGAAACGCCGCAAAGCGTCCCGCTTTTGTGGGTGCTGCCTACGGTTTTGCTGCTGCTCGTCTTGGCCTTGGCACTTCTGCGCCGTGCAAGGCGCACACCTTTGCAGACCGTACAGGCAGAATTTTGTGCGCTCCATCGCAAGATGCGGCGCTGCGGGCTGGCGGCGGAGGTGTCCTCTGACGAAGCGGCATTTGCGGAATTTCTGGAAACGCATTGCCCGCAGACGGACCGTGAAACCGTGCAGCACCTGCTGGATGCCGTACAGGCGGCACAGTTTGCGCCCGATCCATGCACCGCCGAAACCGCGCAGGAGATACAGACCCTGTGCCGTAAATTACGCAAAAAACTGTGCAGACGAACGGTGTGAGGGCTGTGCAAGGGGAAGCTTTACGCAAGAAATAATTGACGATTCGGCAAAAAACGATTATGATAATGGTAAATACATATCGGAGATGAGAAACCATGCCACCTTTGCCGAAGAACGACAAGCCGATCGATATCACGCAAATCGCGCAGGCGCTTGGCGTATCCAAGACAACCGTGTCCCGTGCCATATCCGGTAACGGGCGCATCAGCGCAGCAACCCGCCAGCGCGTGCTGGACTATGTAAAAGAGCATAACTATACCCCCAGTATGATGGCGCGTGGGCTGGTGAAGCGCTGCTCCTACAATATTTCGCTGGTGATTTCCACGCAATTTTCCGACTTTGAGCTGCCCTTTTTGCGCAAGGTGATGCGCTCTGTCTATCAGGTTGCCGGGGATTCCGACTACGATGTCCTGCTGACGCTGGTGGACGAAAACGAAACCCGTCCTGTGGAGCGACTGCTGGATAACCGCAAAATCGATGGTCTGATCTTGACCCGCACACTGGAGCGTGACCCCTTGATCCCGCTGCTGAAGGCGCGCAAGGTGCCGTTTGTCGCCATCGGTCAGCCGGAGGACGATCAGGTACTTTCCGTTGACCATGACCAGGTGGGCGGCTGCCGTGAGATGACCAGTCTGCTGCTGATGAAGGGTATGAAGCATATCGCGCTGCTGGGCGGCAGTATGCTGTACACCGTCAACCAATCCCGATTGGAGGGTTTCCGCCAGGCTTATGTCAAGATGGGGCAAAAAATTGACGAAAGCCTGCTGTTTTTGGAGCTGGAAAGCGACGATTTGCGCATGGAGGCTGTGCAGCAGGCTGTAGAGCGCGGGGCGGATTGCATCCTGTGCATGGACGAACGGCTGGCACAGCTGACGCTGAATATGCTCAAGCAGCTGAACCTGCGCGTGCCGCAGGATATCCGGCTGGCGTCGCTGTATGATAATGAGAATCTGGTCAATACCGTGCCGCCCATCTCCGCCGTGCAGTTTAATGCGGATATCCTTGGCTTAAAAGCAACGCAGCAGCTGCTGTGCGCCTTGCAGGGGCAGCCTGTTGAAACCCGCATGGAGTTGGGTTACCAGGTAAGCCTGCGGGAATCGACGCAGACGTGAAATCCGAGCGCACACCGAGGGGTGTGCGCTTTTTTTGTCTAACCCATCAAACCGTGTACATTTTCAGGAAAATGTACAAAACAGGGCAAAATAAAACAAAAAGTCCCGAATTGCAGATACAAGCAATTCGGGACTTGATAGGATTTATAGAAGAACCTTAACTGTCAGGTCTTTCCAATTTCCCGGCCAAAGTACGTAACCACGCGAATTTCGATAGGCGCGAGCCTGTTCGTAATTCAACTTAATGGTTATACTCGCTGGCAAATCAGCCGCGAGGCGACTTGATGGCTGCCTGCTTATTGGGTCGTCATCATAGGTATGTACCCAAAAGCGCGTACTGTTTGCATCCTCAAGTATCCTATTGACGGCCCCATCCCCTTTCTTCGCTTTTGTTTTTCCCGGCATGATTTTTTCCGCCGAAATCGAATGGTAATTGTACGTTCCGCGCACATTGCATTGAACAGTGCATGACTCTTGAAATAGATTTAGTTCCCAGATGAATTTCTGTCCATCGATGGAGAAGATTCTCGGCACAAATCTGTCCAGAAATTCCCGGCTGATTTCATCGTTTGGGAACGACTCTTGCCAGCTGAGTGCTTCCTCTACCTTTTCACTATCGGCAGCTCCGTTTTCTTGTTCCTGCTGGTATTCTTCTAAAATATCCTGCCGGTGATCCTGCCAAACGTTTTTGTAGATTTCTCGCGCCATCAATTCGAGCTTCCATGCTTGCACATTGGGGGCGCTGCATTTGGGGGCTACATTCCTCAGCGACCGCTGATAACAGATATATCGAACAATGCCTTTCTCTGCGCGGAACGCCCGCATTCTGGCTCCGCAGCCACAAAACAGGCGGCAAGCCCATTTGTCGGCGTGTTCGCTCTTTCCATACAAGTAAGCCTGCGTTATATTGCCGTCTTTGTACGACTGCCATGCATGTCTGCGGCGCTGACATTTATCCCATAGTTCCTCTGAAATGATTGGCTCAAAACTGCCTTTCACCAGAATGTAATCCTGTTCGCTGTTCTTGATGCTTTTATGGCTGAGGAAATCATCAATATGCGATTTGTTGTATGTCAAATACCCTTTATAAATCGTATTCTTGGTGATTGAGAGAACCTGACGCGCGCTCCATTGTGGCATTCCGGATTTATTCGGTGCGCCTTCTTGCGTTAGTGTCTGGGCTATCTCGGTGCCATTTATGCCATCAGCATACCAAGCAAAAATTTCTCTGACAGTCTCTGCCTGACTTTCCTGCACCACAAGCGTATGAGCCTTTTTATCACGCTTATATCCAAACGGTGTCGGTCCCGCAACATAGGTGCCTTTTTTCTGTGACGTCTGAATGCCCGCCTTGGTGCGTTCACTCATTTTACGGCTTTCATCTTGCGCAAGGCTTGCCATAATGGTCAGGCGAACTTCTCCATCGCCACGCATCGTCCAGATGTCATCATTGACAAAGTACACTTCAACGCCGTACTGTTTCAGCTCACGGGTCGTAACCAAAGTATCCACCGTGTTTCGGGCAAAACGGGAAACCTCGCGGGTCACGATTAGGTCAAACTTCTTTTTCCGGGCATCTCGCAGCATCTTCATAAAAGAAGGTCGGGTTTTCATGCCAGTACCTGAGATTCCTTCATCGGCGTATTGCCCAACCACCGTCCAATTCGGATGATGTTCTGCAAGCTCCAGATACCAGTTCATTTGATTTTTCAGTGCTGATATTTGCGCCTCAAGTTCCGTGGACACGCGCCCATAGAACACAACTCTGCGCGGGCAGTTTTGCTGGTCTGCTTTATCATATTGCATCGGTTTTCCCTCCTTCCCCATCAGTATAATACTGCATTCAGTATTTTCAAAATGTACAAGTCAATGACTCAATCATGGTATAGAAAAGCCGTGGAAGAAGGTTCCTTCCACGGCATGATCTTTATACTACTTTTTCAATAAGGCACTGATGTTTCTTCGTTTTCTTGTCATAGTTGATAGCTACCAAGAGAAGATTTCCTGTATAACCACGCAGCGAATCCGGATATTTCTTTTCCTTAATCTGCTGCATCGCAGTCTCCGCCGTTTGGTTCCACTTCAACTCCACAACAAGCGCCGGATAGTCATTTCGGTACTCCGGTTTTGGAACGAAAACGAAGTCTGCGAAGCCCCTGCCTGTGGGCAGCTCTCGAACCGGCTTAAAGTAATATTGCATAGCGCTCAGGTATGCAATCGCCAAGACGCTGCTCAAGGAGTTTTCATTGTTGTACTGGATGGCAGAAACATAGTCATCATGGATTTTCTCAATCTGAGTGGCTACTGCATCGCCATCCATATCCAATGTCGCATCCAGCAACTTCTCAGACTCCTGCTGGAACAGCAACATCTCATTCCAATGCTTGCTTTCCACCGCAAGTGTCAATTCCTGCCGGATTTCCTCATTCGGAACGAACGCTGTTTTTCGGTTCTGGTCATATCCCAAGTAGCCAAGATGGATCATATATGTCAAAACATCATCTTTGCTTTGGATATTAACGGTATCGTTCTTGAAGGTAGCCGTGTTTACTTTAACTTCCCCACCGGAAAGCATTTCAATGATTGCCGTTTTCAGCCCATCATAGTTCATGTTGATAAGGGGAACGATTGCTTCATAGGAAGCCGTTTCCGACCAGTAGCTCTTAAACTCTCCCTTCAGCATAACGCTGACAACAGCTCTGGGATTATAAACTTGGTAATCCCGCAGCAAGTAACCATCGTACCACTTTTTTACCTTGTCAAAGTCTTTGTGGTACTCCTCGCAAAGATTCTTAACTTCTTCTTCTGTAAAGCCAATGAAAGGTGCCAACGTGCCGGCACTGACCATGGTAAACTCATCGAAGTTATTCAAGGCCGACTGCGTTTTTTCCTTTTTGATTGGCAGAATGCCGGTGAGGTATGCAAGCTGAATGTATTTTGTCGGCTCTGTACCTTTGAATAAGCCTCTCAGGAAATAGATATATTCTTCTTGAACAGCCTTATTGGTTGCTTCATCTCGGATCAGAATATCCCATTCATCAATAATCACAATAAATTTCTGACCGGTCGAGTTTCTGATGCGCGACAAAGCGTCCGCCAATGTCAACACTTCGTTAGGAAGAACTTCAGGGTAGTACTCTTTTAGTTCCTCCAAAACCGATTGCGTAATGTAGGATATAATACTTTTGATGTCTGCACAGCTGGACAAAAACCATTGTACATCTATATGGATCACATCATACTTGTTGAGATGCTTTTTGAAGTCGCTACTCTTGCCGATTGTAAGCCCATCGAACATCTTTTCTGAATCGCAGCCTTTGCTGTAATAGGCTGTCAGCATATTAGCCGTATAGGACTTACCAAACCTCCGGGGGCGGCTATTGCAGATATATGCTTCTGGTGTATCAAGAACGCTGTTGGTATATTCCAGCAGACCCGTTTTGTCCATATAAATTTTTGAATTCAGTGCAACTTGAAACGCACTATTATCCGGATTCACGAATCTTCCCATTTCGCCAAAGCCTCCTTCAGAAGTCATTTATTTCTAACCATTCAAATGACATTAGTATAGTCATATAGTACCATTTATCGATACAAATAGCAAGTTGGAAATTTCCCTACCCTATATATAATAGTACAAAAGCGCCGCAGCAGGGATTTCTTTCATAGCATGATCTATCATCGCAGACACCTCATCTGCTATGACGATGATTAAATTTTGCCACATGGAATCCTGCTTTCTGCATATAATCTTCAAAAATATATGCAGATAAAACTCGAAAGGCGCAATAAGCCACAAATTGCGATAATTTCCCTTCGATGAACCTGTCAGATGTCATCTGTTTGAACCATTCGGAATTCCCGAATAGTTGCCATCACGGTCTATTCCTCATCCGAATTATAATATTACCATTTACTGATTCAAATAGCAAATCTAGCGTCATTCCATAACGACACAATAATGCCGTGGAAGTATTTCCTCCACGGCACGATCTGTCGTTATAGCTGTGCGTTTCTCTCCCTCTGCAAATTCCAGACAGGCAACCCTTCCCGGCGCTTTGCCTCGCATCGCTTTGCAGCCATGCGATATGTTTTCTCGCATCTTGGCACGCTCGTGGAATCCAGTCATGGCGCTACTTCCCCAATGCGGTACAGCAGAGGACGCTATTCACTTTTTCGGAGGTTTGGAACCTCCTAATACATAAGAGAACAGCGAATCGGATTTTTTCCACAACTTTTTCAATTTTCTTTTTTTACCAGAAATATATCCACACGCATATCTCTCCACAAACCGGGGTGGATCTTAATCCCACGCGCTTTCTGATACTCATAGGCTGTCACAAAGTCAACCGCAAAACTCAAAAGTGGTATCTTTTCATCCAGCACGCTTACCTGATTTTCTTGACAGCTTTCCAGCCATTCCACCAACTTACGCTTTCTTTTGGTTCGGCCCATGTTCAAAAAGAAATCCTGTGGACGACATATTGTCGCGCAATCGGGTCCAGCACTTTCTTTATCCTGCTTGCCGATTTGCTCTTGCTCAATATCATAGGGAACGCCACTTTTATAGGTAACCATCGCTATCGGCTGCCTTTCCGATTGGATAGGCATGATCTGCTGCACATTCATCAACTGCAACATCCAAATGTAGCGGTTATTGCTTTTTACAATCCGGTTGGCATACCTGTCCAGAAAGCCCGGCTCTATTTTACCATCCTGAAAAGAGGCATCATCGCTGAGTGCAGCCTCGATGCTGTGCATATCTAACCTTGCTTTAGGACGCTGTTCCTGTATGGAACTTTGCAGTAAGCCTTCGGTATTTATAATCTCATTGTTGATTTCCGTACTTCTGCTTAAGAAATCATCCATAGTTATGCTTCGGCTTGCCCGCTGGCTGACAAGATCATCCAATTCCTCATTCAGCGCAGAGAGCTTGTTCTCCAGCTGGTTTCCATCATTCGGTGTGCCGGTAGTGTTCAGATTTGCATCCAATATCCGCAAAAGACCCAGTATATCCTCGGCATTTTCTTTCCAAACTGTACGGAACACTTCCCTTGCCATCAATTCCAGCTTCCATTCAGATGCGTATGGTGCCGGACAAGAAATGCCGTTCAGTGCTCTGGCGGCATCTTTCTTTTTGAACATTTTCGACCGTGCACAGATAAGCCGCATATTTTTCCCACCGTTGGCCGTTTTATCGTAGCCTTCGATTTGGAATCGCATCCCACAATCGCAAAACAGAATTTTCGTCCATTTGTTCTGCGGAAAGGACACACCAAATTTATGGGCACGACCATCTTTTCCTTTGACAAATGCAGCTCGCTTACTGCGGATCTGATTGCAGGTTTCCCATAGCTCCTCTGAGACGATTGGCTCAAAGTTTCCCTTTACAAGAACAAAGTCCTCCTCGCTGTGATTGATGCGGTTATGGCTGAGGAAGTCATCAATATGGGATTTATTATAGGTCATATAGCCCTTGTAAGTGGGCTTGCGGAGTACCCGTGATACCTTGCTAGCCGTCCAGCTCAGGCCACCACCGCCATCCTTGCGGTTTTCTTCTATAAGCATTTTGGCAACAGACGTTTCTCCGTGCCCCTCGGCGTACAGATTAAAGATTCTGCGCACCGTTGCCGCCTGTTCCTCATTGATTACATAAGTTCCATCCACACGGTCATAACCGATAATATTACCGCTGCCATAGAGTACACCTTTCTCACGGCTCATCTTCTGTCCGGCTTTTACGCGCTCACTGGTCTTGCGGCTTTCATCTTGGGCAATGCTCGCCATAATGGTCAAGCGAACTTCTCCATCACCGTCCATTGTCCAGATGCCATCATTTACAAAATAGACTTCCACGCCGTATTGCTTCAGTTCTCGCGTAGCATTCAACGCATCCACCGTGTTACGCGCAAATCTCGACAATTCACGGGTGACAATCAAGTCAAAGCGGTGTTCCTTTGCGTGCTCTATCATCCGCATAAATGATGGACGTTTCTTCATTTGGGTACCGGTTATGCCTTCGTCTATGTACTGCGCTACAACGGTCCAGTTGGGATTGCGTAATGCAAGGTCTGTATACCATTCCATCTGATTTCCCAGCGCAGATAGCTGTTCCTCATGTTCTGTTGAAACGCGACCATAAAACACCACCCTGCGCGGTCGATTCTTGTAATTTCCAATATAGTCTGTCATTTCGAACGCCTCCTTGTTCTTTCATTGTACAAGGGGCAAATTCATAAGGGAAATGTACAAAAACACTGGTACACTTGCCATCCTTGTATGAGCGTTGCTGCTCTATACTATAAGAGTACGTTCTCTTGATTTTTTACCACAATCACTATTTTTAGTTCATTGCACTTGACATACATCAAGTAGCCATGCCACGCGGATAGCATTTTTCAGAACATATCAACAAAAATGACCCTGCACGATTCTGTGCAGGATCAAAATATATATTCGTTTTATTTTCGTTCATAACTGGTTGATGGGCCGGCTCTGACTTTTTCAAATAACTATTTCGAAAAATCAGCCGGGCTATCAAACTGGAATTTGTTATTCTCCTATGGAGGCACCGCTATCGTCTTTAAGGCCACAAATCGCAACTATACCATTATTATTATAACTTACAACGAGAGTAGTGTCATTCCCACGTTTCCAACATGCAGTGCTGTTTTCACTGGTATCAGGCTTCCCCCATATCTCTCTAAGCTGGTTAATATGGTACCCTGGCAAAAGGCTATTAACATCGGCTTCGCTCATTTCTGCGCAACGCCAGCGGGGGTCACGGCATTATCAAGATGGGCAACAGCATGATACCATTCTCCAATCTGGAACCCAAGGATAGTGATGTCTATCAGCTCATCACAACGAAACCGGGAGAAAGGAAGAAGCAGGAATGATTTTGCATAAAGAAAAGGCGGGTCGAAGCCCGCCTTATAATTAGTGGCAGTCTAGTGTTGCCAGATATTGTTTTCCAGATCACGCAGACGCGCTTTGTAGTCGTTAATAAGCGCCTGCGTGTTTTCTGTATCCGGAAAGCTGACAATATAGCCGTCTTCGGATTCATGAAAGCCGACAAGGCCCGCATAACAGCAACAGCCGTCACGGCGGGTAAAGCCGTGACGGCTGTTTTGGAGATCAGCTGCGTCCCATTTCGTTTTTGCGGTCAGGTGCTGTTTATCTGCGGCGTTTCTTTTTGCGCATCACGAAAACGCCAGCCAGCGCCACACCGCCGGCAATCGGCAACGCAACCCACCATACAGGGAGCTTTGTTGCGGGGGCAGTTGGCGCGGGGGTCGGGCTGCTGTCCGGTTTTGCGGTAGCAGTGGGCGCGAGAGCTGGGCTGCTCTCCGGCTTTGCGGTAGCAGCAGGCGCAGGGGTCGGGCTGCTGTTTGGTTTTGCGGCGGCAGCAGGCGCGGGGGGCGTGCTGCTCTCCGGTTTTGCGGCGGCAGCAGGCGCAGGGGTCGTGCTGCTGTTCGGTTTTGCGGTGGCAGCAGGCGCAGGCGTCGGGCTGCCGTTCGGTTTTGCGGTGGCAGCAGGCGCAGGGGTCGGGCTGCTCTCCGGTTTTGGGGTAGCCGTGGGCGCGGGGGTCGCAGGTGCTGCGTCCTTTTCAAAAATTGCCTTGATTTCCACATTTCCGTCCGGCATGGTGAACTTATCGTCCTTGATAGTCACATTGCCACGCATGACCTGCCACTCCTTGAGGTGATAGCCCTTGTCGGGCGCTGCGCTCAGGGTGATCTCCGCACCGGCCGCAGCCTTTGCGGGAGAGGCGGAAGCCGTTCCGTTGCCGCCGCTGGTCACGGTGACGGTATGCTCGGTAGGCGCGGGAGGCGTATCCTCCTCGAAAATTGCTTTGACCTCCACGTTGTTATCCGGCATGGTGAACTTGTTGTTCTTGATGGTCACGCCGCCGCTGATGACTTGCCACTCCTTAAAGTGGTAGCCCTTGTTTGGCGTGGCGGTCAGGGTGATCTCCGTACCGACCACGGCTTTTGCATGAGATGCAGAAGCCGTTCCGTTGTCGCCGCTGGTCACGGTGATGGTAAACTCGGTGGGTGCAGGAGGTGCATCTTTCTCGAAGATGGCCTTGACCTCCACATTGGCGCTCGGCATGGTGAACTTATTGTTCTCGATGGTCACGCCGCCGCTGATGACCTGCCACTCCTTGAGGTGGTAGCCGGTGTTTGGCGTTGCGGTCAGGCGAATCTCCGTACCGACCACCGCTTTTGCATGAGAGGCGGAAGCCGTTCCGTTTCCGTCCGTTTTCACGGTGATGGTAAACTCGGTGGGTGCATCCTCCTCGAAGATGGCCTTGATCGCAACATTGGTGTCCGGCATGGTGAACTTGTTGTTGGTGATTACAAGTCCTGCCGGAGATTCGACCTGCCACTCCTTGAGGTGATAGCCCTTGTCGGGCGCTGCGCTCAGGGTGATCTCCGCACCGGCCGCAGCCTTTGCGGGAGAGGCGGAAGCCGTTCCGTTGCCGCCGCTGGTCACGGTGACGGTATGCTCGGTAGGCGCGGGAGGCGTATCCTCCTCGAAAATTGCTTTGACCTCCACGTTGTTATCCGGCATGGTGAACTTGTTGTTCTTGATGGTCACGCCGCCGCTGATGACTTGCCACTCCTTGAAGTGGTAGCCCTCTTTGGGCATGGCGGTCAGGATGATCGTCGTACCGGCCGCAGCGGTGGAAGGAGTTGCGGCACCAGTGCCGTTTCCGTCATTACTGACGGTGACGGTGTAGGTGGAGGGGGTAATAACGCTGTTCTTCCATAGTGCTTTGATCTCAATATCCCCGTTCACGGTGTAGGAATCTCCCACCTTGTACTCCGTGCCGCCGATCTCCCAAGCCTTGAACTCCTGATCGGCGGGAGCGGTGAAGCCGCACTCGGGCAGAATGTAATTTGTCTCTGCCTTGACGGTAACAGGCTCCATGCTGCCGCTGCCGCCGTTGCCGTTGAAGGTGATCGTACAATCCGCGAGTGGCGCACCCTCACCCACCGTGACCGCCACATCGGGGCCGGCAAAGTGGTTGTTATCCTCCGCATAGCGGACGAAGTAATTGCCAGCGGACAAGTTTTCAATCTCCGTGCCGCTGCACGCCGTATAGATGCTTTTGTCTGCCATACGGTATTCCATCTTGTCGGTCACGCCGCTGATCTTGCCGTCGCCGCCGCCCTCAGTGGTAGGCGCGACACCGATCAAGCCGTTAGGCGCTTCCTGCGTGGCTTTGCCGATGCTCCACGCCGCGGTCACGGCATCGGTGCTGCCGTCCGCCCATTTGCCGGTCTTGGATGTGACGCGAACGGTGTAATCGCCCGCGTCCGTGGCGGTGTTGCCGGAGATGTCCATAGTAGCGAGATCATAGCCGTTCACGGTCGCGGTATGTACAGAGCCGTTATAGGTATATGTTCCCGTTACGCTGATGTTGGGCTTTGCGGGATCGGTGGGCACGGGAGGCGCGTCCTCCTCGAAGATAGCCTTGATCTCTACATTGCTGTCCGGCATGGTGAACTTGTTGTTGGTGATTACAAGTCCTGTCGGAGATTCGACCAGCCACTCCTTGAAGTGATAGCCCCCGTTTGGCGTTGCGGTCAGGGCGATTTCTGTATCAGCCACAGCCTTTGCGGGAGATGCAGAAGCCGTGCCGTTGCCGTCCGTTTTCACGGTGACGGTATGCTCGGCAGGCGCGGCCTTGGCTATCGTAATAGATAGCTCCTTCGTATCGCTGCCCACGCTGTTTTCCGCCTTAACGGTGAATTTGGCGGTGCCATCCGCAGTAGGCGTGCCGCTGATCTCGCCGGTATCCGCGTTCAGGCTCAGACCGACAGGCAGAACGCCGTTTCCGTTTTCAACGCTCCATCTGATGGGCGTAGTGCCGTCGGCGGTCAGGGTCTGGCTGTAAGCCTCGCCCACCTTGCCGTTTGGCAGAGTGTTCGTGGTGATGCTGGGCACGGCAGTGTTTTCGCTGATGGTGAAGTAGTGCTCCGCCTTGCCGCAGTAGTTCCCCGTGCCGTACAGCGTCACCTTGGGGGCCTTTTCGCTGTCAAAGCCCGCGTCGTCCGGTGTGAGGGTGTAGGGATGGACGTTGTTGGAATAGATGGCGGTGTAGTCTGTGTTCTCCGTAAGCTGCTTCGTTTCGTTCTCACCTGTCTGATGGGAAAGCACCGTCAGCTTCTTTTCGCTGCCGTCTGAGACGCAGTCCGTCAGCCCCTCCATCGTCAGAAGCCCATGCTCATAGCAGTATCCAAGATCATACTTGCCGCAGAGCGTACATTTTCCGTATTCGTCAAAGCTATGGTCAATGCGTGTTCCGTTGACGGTGCTGCCGCAGATGGAGATGTTTTCCGCCGGAATACCGGGCAGCTCCTTTGTGTGCAGGTCGTCATAGACATAGTCTGTGCCCCCCTTTTCCGTAAGCCGGAAGGAGTCCACCGTGCTGTTCAGGATCTGGATTCCAATCTCTGGAGCCCTGCCGAGCGCATTTTTCCCGATGCCGGGAACATAGTTTCCGTCAGTCCTCAAATTGCCGCCCTTTGCGGTCACGGTGCTGTTTTCAATGAGGATATTTATTCGACCGCTGCCGGAGTCCCACGCTGCGCCGATGGCGGGTCCGAGCGAAGCACAACGAACGGACACCTCACTGTTCGCAATGCGGATACGGCTCTCACGATTGTAATAGACTTGCCAACCGTTGCCGATGGCCGTGTTTCCGCCTGAAGACGGAATATGGATTTGGCTGTTCTGAATGTCGATGCTGCCAAAGGAACCATTGGTGCCGCCGCCAATCGTGCAGTAATTATAGGTGTACGCATCGTTCAGGCGGATGCTGCTGTCGTGGATCACGACCTCTTCAACGGAAGAATATCCTCCACGAGCGCCGATGATATCGCCCGTCAACACGGTGCTGTCCGTGATCTCCAGCTTTTTCAGCGTCTTTGCGTCATTCGGTGATTGTGCGGTTTCGTCCATGAAAATGCCGTAGGTGTGCAGATCGGAATCCCGGACGGCGATGCTCCCATTGCCGCCGACGCGAATGCTTCTAAAATGCGGCAGCTTGATCTCGCTGTTTTCAATGACGAGCTCGCTATTGCTGCCCACGCGGATCCCATCGGTGAGAACGGAGAGTGTGTCCGTGGATGCAACGCGGCAGTTTCGGATGGTGAGCTTCCCGCCCGGCGAGTCTGCGTCCCAGCCGATCAGAATCTTTTCGGCGCTGAGAAGCGGAAGCTCTGCGTCCGAAATGGTGATGCTTCCGACGCTTCCGCCGGTGGCAGCGCCGATGCAGGCGCCGTCTTTACTGGAAAGGGATTTGATCGCATTGCCGTTGATGGTGATGCTTTTGCAATCCACTCCCCCAATGCTGCCGATGGCTGCGCCGCCGCCCTCGGCGAAAGCGGAGATCTCACCGCCGGTGATGCGGATGTCGCCGGTGCTGCCGATGCCTGCCGCGCTGCCTTTTCCGACCGCATGGATGACGCCGTCGGTGATGGTGACGCTGCTCTTTTGTTTGCTTTTGTCGCCAATGGCGGCGTTATTGCGATTTGCCGTGGTTTCTATATTTCCGCCGTTGATGGTAATGTGCATTTCCGCCGTGTGGTGAACTCCGGCTCCGCCGATGCCAAAGCCATCTCCATCGGAAGATGCCTTGACAGTACCGCCGTTGATGGTGATGCTGCCGCCCTCAAGCGGGCCAATCCCGTTTCCGGGAATCGCGTATAGCGGCTGGTTTTCATAGCGATTGATACCGCCGTGAGCGGTCACATTGCCGCCGTTGATGGTGATGCTGCCGCCCCGGCCGCTACTGATCGCGCTGCTGGAGGCCTCGGCGATGATCGTGCCGCCGTTGATGGTGACGCTGCCGCCATTACCGCCGCATGTGCCGATCCCAAAGCTGTCTGAAAGATGAGCGCCGCCGCTCGTCCTAAGCTCGGTACAGACGATACCGCCGTTGATGGTGATGCTGCCGCCTTGCCTGAGATTGCCAGGCGTATCTCCGTCGGAGGAAACGTTGCAATCATAATCCGATCCGCCGATGGCGGAGGAGCCCTGCTGTCCTTTGGCGTGGATATTGCCGCCGTTGATGATGATCGTACCCTCGTTTTCATAGTAGTTGTCGTTGGCAGCCCACACGCGCACACCGGCGCCGATGCCGGACAGTCCAGCCACAGGCCACACACTCTTTTCATGATCAGACAGCTCCGGGAGGCATGCCGTCAGCTTGCCCATGGATGCCTCAGCGGTGCTCTGGGCGTATATGGTGAAGGTGTCGCCCTCCTTCACGTTGATGCCCCACGGTACCGTGAGGTGGCAGTCGTCCGTTAGGATCAGATTGACCGCGCCGTGGGTGTCCAAGCGGGGCGTGATGGTCACGTCGCCCTCCACCACGTACCAGCCTGCGGGCATATCGTACCACTTGTTGTCGCTATTGAAAAAATCCTCGATAATAACGTTTTCCAGCACCGTGTATTCGGTGCAGAAGCGCTCCTTGCCGTCCGCGTCCAGATAGCGCACGGGGGTTTGCTCGACAGCGTTGTTCACGGTAATGCTCAGCGTCCTTGTGTCGCTGCCCTCGCTGTTTTCTGCCTTGACGGTGAAGGTGGCGGTTCCCGCCGCAGTGGGTATGCCGCTGATTTCTCCGGTTTTTTCGTTCAGACGTAAACCGGCAGGCAGAGCGCCTTCATCAATGCTCCATGTGATGGGCGCTGCGCCGATGGCGGTCAGGGTATGGCTGTAAGCCTTGCCTGTCTTGCCATCCGGCAGACTGTCCGTGGTCACGATGACGGTATAGGTGTCTGGCACAAACCGCGCCGTGAGCGTGGTTACATCCTCCGGAACGCTTGCACCGGGCGCGTAGAGCTTGCCGTCGCTGCCAAGCCACTTAAAGTAATTGCCTGTAGCTCCCTCCGGGCGGGTCAGACCGTCGGACGCAGGCGCGGTAAATTTGCTGCCGTTTTTCACGATGATCCGAATGCTGCTTTCATCGCCCAGCTTGCCGCCGCCAAGGTCAAGAGTAACGGTTTTCAGCCCGTCAGGACCTATCGTGTCACGGTGCAAAACCTCGAGGACGGGGCGGAAACCGACCTGCGGGTTTTGGCCCGCAGCGTCGCGGTGGCCACAGAAGCGGCTCGAATAGTGCCCGCGAACCGTACGGCGCCACGGCAATCTGATCACAGTATCTTGTCCACACGAAAAAATCCCGTTCCAGTTTTTGATATATCCGTCGTCCTTGTCCAGCAGCCTGTCCCATTCGTTGCTTTGGGGCGTGCCGCGTTCTGAATCACCTGAGCCTGTATAATCACTTCCCTCGGATGGCGCACGCATCGTATAGTCCACACCGCCGGCGGTGTAGTCTTTGCCAAAAATCATGTCTATGTCATTCAAATGATCCCAGCTTGCCGCGTACGCTACGGCATAGTCCGCCACGAACAGGCTGTGGGGATATTTTTTCTGCTCTGCATACTCCTCAGTGGTTGCCATCTCCGACGTGAGCTTGTAGGCGTCCACTGTCCCGGCATAGGTAAAGGGCACATAGTGCAGCGTATTATCCGGCAGAGCGTCGTTCACCGTGTCGGGAATGCCCACGCCGGAGAGGTCAAAGTAATAGGTGCCGCCGGGGGCAAGGGTGAACTGCTCGTCGATTTCACCCGCCGCGAAGGCCGCTGTCGGCAGCAGCGTCAGCACCATGCAGCATAGAAGCAGGATGCTAAGTATTCGTTTCTTCATTGGCTTTTCTCCTCCTGTTCTTGCGG
>OKSA01000572.1_pt1 | contig 35763 bp, 25 predicted proteins | sample 1601181 | NCBI WGS metagenome assembly OKSA01 (sample SAMEA3541538, study PRJEB24748) | human gut metagenome | biome: human gut; feature: human-associated habitat; material: faeces | place: China | collected 2012
TGTTGATAAAATCTTAAAATTTTCTGTTGCAATTAAAAAAATGTTTGTTTATAATCCCGTTTTCGACAGTTATATAACGCAACAATGAGCGTAAACCTTTAGTTCAAAGGCTTTACGCTCATTTTTTACTTTTATGAAATGTTGTATGGGAATTTTATTTCTCACATTTTTTTGAATTTATTTAATGCTTTTGGCTGATAGTATTTCCTGTTCAGTTTTAAATCAAACAACTGCTCGAGTGAGTCTAGTACATCGGAGCCTGTGTAACAGGCCTGGTAGTACATATCGGAGCAGTTAACCACATTCATGTTCTGCAATGTTTCGATGATCTGTTCTGTTGTGAAATGAGTTTTATTTCTGTCTAATTTGACTTCGAGTAAGCGATAGATCAATAAGGCTGTGTAACAGATAAGGAAATGAGCTTTTATTCTGTTTTCTTTGCGATGATATACGGGTCTTGAGCTGAAATTTGTTTTCAAGACACGGAAACAATCTTCGATTTTATATCTTCTTGACTGGATATCCAAAACTTCTGTTTCCTTCATATCAAATATATTTGTGGCAACAGCGTAGAATCCATCATATTTAGCTTCTTCTTCAATACGAGCCTCATCTAAATAGTAATTCTTCTTTTCTTTATCACTCTTAATAAATCTGGTCACATCGTTTGGTCCTTTTTTGAAGTTGTCAGGATCCATGTTGGCCAGTATTTTTTTAGCACGCTCGATCTGTCTGTTTCGTACTGTTTTCTGGTATTCGGCCATCTTTCTTGAATAGGTTACGATAATTCGTTGTTTTAGATTTCCTTTTGATTTTACCTTCTTTGTTTTTCCATTCTTGCATTGTTTGACTTCGAATAGACCTAAGTCCACAAGTTTATCAACTGGTATAGATTTATAGATGTATCCATCGTAATACTTTCTGTTTTCCTTTAATGTGCGATCAAATGTCTTCATTGTTTCTAAAGATGCAGGCTTTCCGTCTTGAGAAAAACGGTAATCGTAATCATTGAAAACGGCCTGTTTTAGGATACTGTTCAATTTCTTGATGGATTGTGTTACTACAAACTTTCTTCCACCAAAGTCATTAAATAATCTTGTGTCATTATAACCTAGTCCTGCATCTGAACAGTAGATGATATCCTTGTTCTCAAACATTTTAAGCATCTTCTTTTCAGCTGGAACAGCACAAAGTGATTCATTGTCACTTCCTGGATTGATGCACATACTTAAAGGAATTCCATCGGCATCCATGAAAAGTCCCATCTGAACGATTGGATTTGGACGATGTTCTTTAGATACACCATATTTTAAAAGTCCTTTTATCAGTTCACCTGTGATTTCATCATATACATCCTCATCTTCGGATTCTTTTTCAAAATAGAAGTTTGTACAGTCAAAATAACACACATTCGTATTCCTTTTGATTACTTTATTACTTGATTCAAATAAATGAGAAAGATACTCATCATAATTTTCTTCCAGTATATCCATGAAGCGAAGGGTATCCTGGTGTGAGAAATCAAAATCACCATAGAAACCAGTAAGATTATTTAAAGTATGCATCTTGCTTCCTGGATCAAGAATCCGAGAAAAAGTAAGAACCATATTTATCATATTTGGATTGAAAGCTATTTTACGTCCGCTGCATACTTTATCAAAGAAATCAGAGATTCCAAGAGATGAATAAAGTTCTTTCAAATAGAAATAGCCAGTATTCTTACAAGTGGATTTAGAAACAGTATTTCCTTGATTGATGACTTTGTCATCAAAATTAACAGTGATATTATATTCAACTTTACTGTTCTTTATATTTTCGTTATATTCCTTGACTCTTTGTTTGGCATACTCTAGAGGATCATCTGTAATCTTTAATAATTCAGAATGTTTACCAATACGTTCAACATTCTTAGTGGTAACCTTTTTACCATTGCGAATCCCAACCTGAATGAAGTAGGTAGGATCTTTAGATTTTCTGTCGTAGTTAAGTTTCATGAGGGAAGACTCCTTATATAGAACTATTATATCACATATTACAACGCCGTACAACATCCATACAACAAAATAAAAAGAAAATTTGACATAAAAAAAGCGCTACATAAGCGACATTTGGAGTATTTACGATTTTACAACTGTCGAACTACCGGTTGTTTACATATTTTTGCTCACTTTTTATGAGCATTAAGTGAATATTGTTCGCACAATTTTCTAGCATTTTTGTTTCTCTGATGTGTTATAATGCTAATGTAGAGGAATTGTAAGGATTGCACACATTATCATCCACAATTTTTATACAAAAGATAAGTAGGTTAATCTGCAACCTTCCCTGTTGCCCTGCTTATCTTTTTTTATTTTGGAAGGAGGTATCGGTATGATGACCTATGATGATTATGACATGATGTATGAAAGACTGATGTACCTGAAGAAGAATCAAAACAATTTATCACTGAATGAACGAACAAAAAAAGTTATTGAAGAAATTGGAAAACACCCTGATGCATTTGAAATGTACAAGGGTGTTTTTTTAACACCCGATCAAGTGAAAAATCTACAACGCTTTGGTATCAACGGAAAGCAGGCATCCCAGTATATACTAAATCAATGTGAATTAAGAACAAAAAATTCACTTGAACTTACGTATCGCTATTATGGCTATGTTAGACCAATCACACCTGCAATTTTAAACCAGGTGATTGATGATGTAGCTACACGTGTTCAGCTTGAAAATGAATATGCGAGAACAGTCCATGCTCCATCTCCGCAGGATGAGAAGGAAGATCAGCTGACTTTGAATGAATTAGGACAGTTTGAACACTAAACATAATTATGGAATTATATAAGACATTTACAAGAGTACCTTTGGACAGATACGAAGATTATCTATCCATGATACGCAATGGCGATTATAGAAATATCAAAGCGGAGGATGTGCAGGATGTAAGACTGTTTAGCTATGAGCATACGATAACACGTAACATGGCAAATGTAGAAATTCCATTACAGGATGGATTATACAATTTCATCAATGAAAATATACCATCTCGTCATTTTTATGGCTGTATACAGAATGAAAAGATAAGGGACGTATATTTTGATCAGGACCAAATCAATCATGTAGATGAATTGATAATGGCGGAATACAGTAAAACAGAAATTTTGAGTAAACAGGCTTTCCACTACTCAATACAACATCAGGAAATTGATGAACAGCTTAAAAATGCGGATGAAATCGAATCCTATCGTATCTGGGATGAAGTGATAAACAAGATTTATGATGATGTCGATCTGGATTGTTTCACTAAAGATGAAGAAGAACTAGCCGAAGAAAGACTGGCTGACTATTATTACGAAATATGATGTGTGCATAATTTTCAAAACAATTCTTTTATTGAATTAGAAAAATAACATAAGGAGGCTCTATCATGAGTGTTAAATTTTATACAAAGGACGAAAAAAACGAATTAAGAGATTTAGCTGTAAATATCAGACAATTATCTGTGGCAGAAATTGCAGACAATGTTTATGGTTTGACATTATATTCAAAGAAAAATAATGCAAGATACCTTGTATGCTATGAACATCCTTCGTTGATCTTTGATTTGCAGAAAAACTTAGTTTTCTACAATGCGAAAACAACAAACGGGATGAACTGCTATGACTTTGTGCAGTTTTATGAGAACTGTAGTTTTATGGAAGCCAGAGAAAAAGTGAATCAATATTATATGGAAAGGGATCCAAGAAATCTTGTTCTATATGAATATTCTCATACAAAAAATGCGGTGTACAAGCATACAGGAATCAGTCTACCTGATAGAGAAAGTGGTAACTTTAATGAGATGAAGGATTATTTTACACAAATAATGGCATTTGAAGGTAGTGTAGTAGATACTCTAATTTTAAATCAGTCCCTTTACATGAGCAAAAATATGCATAATGCAGTATTTGTTGGATACGATGAAAAAAATAATCCGGCTTTTGCCTTGGAATATGGTATCAAAGATACACCATACAAACATGAAGCAGCAGGATCATACACAGCAATCGGATGGAAACATATTCAAGACCATGCAAGCGATATTATAATCTTTGACTCACCAATGAATGCGTTGGCTTATTTAAGCATTGATACAGAAGCAAGTGTAATTGCTTCAAAAGACATTACCACCTTATATAATATGGTTAAATATTATCAGGAAAACAGCGATAAATATGAATTCATGAAAGATGTAAAGAATATCACCTATATTCTTGAAAACTCACCAAAATCGGATTTGATTGTGAACCGAATCAAGGAAACAGCTACAGATGAACGATTTAAAAACATGAAACAGGTTGAACCAGACGTATTAAAAAGAACATATATTCAATCATTGAATGCGAATAGTGAAGTCCAATATACTGTTTCAGAAGAAGATTATGATGAGGTCGAATTTAAAGACATCCGCACTTTTATTGATGATATGGATGAAATGACAGGTCAGCTTCAGGAAAAACAGATTGAGGAAGAAAGAGCTATGGAATAGTTAAGGCAATTTGCCTTAACTATTTTTTGTTAGAAAGGATGACAAATTTATGACTCGAATTTTAAAAAGAGGTCAGAAAACATATTTTAAAGAAGATGTTGTAACCTGTTTGGCGGATGAAACCATGCAGAAAGTATTCTCGCAAAGTGAATATGGAAATCGTGTTGTGTTTATGGAAGAATTGCAGGAAGAAGCAAAAGAAAGATTCAATATGGATTTTACGGATGAGGATTATGAAATTTTCAAATCACTGATTGCAAAGGATGAATATCTTCTTTCCTTGGAAGATTCTGCTGGTATTATGGAGTCAAGATATTTAGACATTGTAGTAGGTTATGGACGAGTAAAAGACGGAGTTTCAGGTTTATGGGAAAAGGAACAAGCGGAATATAATAAAAAGGAACAGCTATACAACAAGCTTTTAAAGAAGCATCCAATGAAATATGATGCAAAGACAGAATGTGTATGGCTACCCGATGGAACAAAGGTGAACAATGTGTTATCTTCTTTGCAGGCGGAATACTATCATGACAATTATCTGTACCATCAAGTATTTGAACGTATGGCACAAATGGAATTTGAAAACAACTTGAAGAATGAAGTATTGAATCAGGATAACAAATATAAATATCAAATACTTTCCACATTGCAATGTGATTGTCAATATTTTTTAGGAAATGGAGATTGCCATGAAAAAAATTTGTGGGCAAATAATCTTGATAATCATATACGTGCAATGGAATTGATCTATGAAAGTTTTGACGAGCAGGACAAGCCTGTTTGGATTAATAAAGAAATGATTGATCTTTACAAAGACGAGATGTGGACAGCATCTCTTTCAAAACAGGCGAACAGTCTATGTGACAGATTAATGGAATGCTTTGAAGATATGGATCCATATGAAGCGATGGATTGTGGGGATATAGATATTGATACGCAAAGACACACTGTATATGAAGCTTTAGTTTCAAAAAAAACAGACGATATCATCACGGACCTTGAAGATTATAAAAGTGCTTGTGCTGGTGGCGATTTAAAGCAATATGACAAGATTCAAAAACTGTTGGATGATGTTCTGCAATTTGAAAAAAGCGTAGATTCAAACTACGTTAAACGATTTGACCCACATTACGCAATGTCCATCAGTGCTGTTCGTGATATGTTGGAAAAAGGAACAGTAATTCAATGCAACCATATGCGGGATCCTTCTCATCCTGTACCTGACGGAACACGTGGTGTTGTCGAACAGGTGGATGATGCAGGGCTGGTACATGTGAAGTAGGAGAATGGCTCTGGTTTGAATCTGGATCCATTAGTAGATGATTTTGAAGTGATCGAGGATGAACTCGATCTAGGCGAAAAACAACAGGAAGAGGATTTGGAATTATAGTTAAGGCAATTTGCCTTAACTGTTTTTATTTAGAAAGGATAGATTAATTTATGAGTAGATGGGATATTTTATTAGATAGAACGAATCAGGCTAAAATTAAGACTGATTATGTGAACGAGGTAAACAAAGAAAATGAAAAAAAATATTGGAAAGAAAGATGTGACAAGGCTCAGGATAAATTTTTCGATATGATCAAGGCTGAAGAATTGAAAGAAATTTTTGATTTATTCGCAGCTTTAGGAAAACCACATTATTATTGGGAACATTCGCTTGGTCATTATCCAACTGAAAATATGCCACAATGGAAAGATGTTTGCCCAGATTCGAGATGGGAAGGTGGACCTGATTATACGGAAGATCGAGATTTGGACCGAATCGGTATTGGAACAAGAAATGCCAGTGGTCGCATGGCTTCCATGCCATGTTTGCGAATGAGAATCGATGATCCAGAATGGGGAATGAAATGGAATTATTTAACTGTAGAAATGTATTTAAATAAGGACAATCATATCATATCTCATCAGGATATGTATTTGCGTCATGGTGGAAGTAGTGGTGCAGATTTTAATAGAATCGATGAGAATAAGCGTACTGGAATTATTTATGAACACTTTGTTAAAGCATATCCAGAATTTATTAAAAATTTTGAACGGATAGCTGAAAATGAAATTCAGAAAAAGGAAATGTCCCTAGAAAATATCGAATTGCCAGTATTTCATTCAGAAAAGGATATTCCAGAAGATGTATTGAGTACATTTGAAACATACTGTATCAAAGATGGAGTTTCCTATGCAATGAATGAAACAGGGGATGAGCTGTACGCAATCAATTCAAGTCTATCCGATCACGATATAAATATACTTTTAAAGAGTGCAATCAATAAGCATCAGTTTGATGCAGGTGACCAAGTTTATCTGTATGCAGACGATGACAAGTTGCATTATCATCTGGAAGAATTGTTTGACCAGTATTTAGATGCTCCAGATGATTTTGATTTTGTGAGCGAAGAATTTGAAAATGGTTTGGAACAATATCAGGATGAGATTGGAAAGAATGAAATGGAATTATAGTTAAGGCAAATTGCCTTAACTATTTTGTTTAGAGAGGAAAATGGTATATGGCTCGTATTTTAAAAAGAAGTCAAAGAAAGATGGAGTCCGCAATAGATGTACCTTCAGAAAGTGAATACAAAGCATTTCAGGACTTGAGGTCACATCTAATTATGCTGAAAAATGGACTTCCTTATTTTGAAGAAAGCATACATCCAGTAATGGAAGTATTAAAAGTAAAGGATAAAATTTTAGATCAGCATAATAAGGATGCATATCGCTTAGGGAGTAGCTATCAATCAAGACCATTTGAACTTGTTGATACGGCACCTTTGAAAAAAGCTTTTGAAGCAGACCAGTTTAAACTTCATGAAATGAAAAAAGAAATCAGCAAATGTTCTAAGGAGTTGGAGCATTACAGATACGAATGGCAGACAATTATTAAACCTCCAAAGGAAATGCTGAAGGATTTCTTTATTGTACGTGTTTCTCACGAAGTGAATGAGATATTTAATAAACATATAGATTATTTACAGGATAGATTGGATCACCTGAAGCTATACGAAAATGGATACTATCTTGAAAGTTGCAGTTTAAATTGCTTCTTGAAAGATATGAATTATTACAAGGAGCATTACGAAAAAGACCTTGTTGAGTATAAAGATAAAATCAAAATGTATGAGCGTATCTGCGAACCTGAGAGTCGACTTATTGATCGCAATAAATACTTAGGCATGAATTATCAGAATATAAATATTGAAAATATAAGAAGAATGACAGCAGATTATGAGAAGATTCTGGATGAGCGTATTTGTCAGGTAGAAGCAAAATTAAAGGAAATGGAAAACTTACAGGAATTACGCAAGGACGAAATGGGTATGGTTGAAATGAAATCAGATATGAAAGACATGATAATGGATGAGGATAGAAAAGATGCGATTTTGCATTGCTTGGCGGATGAAACTTTAGAGTATGTGTACGATCGTACATCCACTGGATTTTATTATGTGAGCACAGACAATCTGAGATTTACTGCTAATGAACGTTTTGACATCAATCTTACTGATGAGGATTTAAGCAAGATTTATGATTACATGAACTTAGATTTCTATGTTCTCGATTCAGAGTGCGAATGGGATGAAGATGAGAATGGAGAATACTTCGGTATTGCAGTTGGTTCAGATCGTGTCAATGGTGGTTACGAATTTGGTGATTATTGTGATTTGGATGAAGAAAGGTATGAGCTTCGTCAAACTCTGTTTGATGAGATGTGCGAACAGCATCCTATTGAATATAATGCGGATAAAGAATGTCTTACATTGCCGGATGGCAGAGTGATTAATAATATGCTTACACGTGAGCAGGCAGTGAAACATTATGAAGATTATATCTACAAAGAAGTCAATCAGAATCAGGAAGTCATGGAAATGACAGAAATTTTATACGGTGATGAATTGGAAAAGGATGATTTAGAAGAATGTTTGTAAACTCTTAAGATTCAAAGACTTAAGAGTTTTTTTGTTAAGGCAATTTGCCTTAATTTTGCAAGGAGCTAATTATGGCAAGAAACTGGAAGAAAATGTCCAAAGAAGAGGAAGATAAAAAAAGACAGGAAACTATAGATAAAGCTATTGAAACAATGAATAAAGGGATTTATGAATACCTAGATTCAGACAGATTCAAAACCCTTTTAGATACAATGTCAAAGTTTCACGATTACAGCATGAACAACACATTGCTGATTCTAGGACAGAATCCTCGTGCCACTCACCTTGCAGGCTATAACAAGTGGCAGCAGGATTTTAATCGTCAGGTCAAAAGAGGTGAAAAAGGCTTGATGATTTGGATGCCTGTCGAAATCAAAGTAAAAGAAAAGCAATATGTTCTGGATGAAAATGGGAATCGAATACTAGGCGATGACGGAAAATTCAAAAAGGAAGAAGTTGTTGTAAAAAAACATACATTTAAAATTGGATATACATTCGATGTGTCTCAAACAGAACAGATTGAAGGAAAAGAAGTGATTGAATTAAGTCCAGTGAAGGAACTAGAGGGTGATGTAAAGGATTATCAAGCTTTGACAAAAGCGTTAATGGAAATCAGTCCAGTGCCTATCATGATTGAAGCTTTCGATGGGACAGCAAAAGGATGCTATAATCCATTGACAAACGAAATCAAGATTCAACCCGAAATGAGCGAGGTCCAGACAATCAAGACCATGATTCACGAGATTGCACATTCAATTGTTCACAGCAACGAAAATCTAGATCAGCTCAAACAGAAAGAAAACATTGAATTCAGTAAAAGCGAAAGAGAAGTGCAGGCAGAATCAATTGCATATATCGTTTCAAGCCATCTTGGCATTGATACATCGGACTATTCATTCCCGTATGTTGCGACATGGGGACTTTCGACTGAGCCATCAGACTTGGAGAATGTAAAGCAGAATTTAAAGTGTATTAAAAGCACATCATTTGATCTAACATCTAAAATTGATACGTACATGGAACAATTACAGGCACAGCAGGAGCAAAATAAAGTCAATGTTCAAATTGCAATCAACTGGTCAGAAAATGGCACTGTTGCTCAGTACTCAGAAGAAAGCAATATTGCCCCAGAAGATAAGCTTTCTTTTGCAGAAGCAAATGAACTGCTAAAAAGAATGAACGATCATCTCAAGGATACTATGCTTGGATATGACAAAACAGATTATGAAATCACACTTTACAAGGAAAATGATGCTGATCCTTATGTTTATTCTGGAAGATATGATATAGGAAGTGAAAATGGAGATATTATTGATACGATCAGTGATTATTTGGATTGGAAAATTGAACATGAAAACGATCAGAATGCATTGCTTTTTAAAAATGATTTTATTCCCGAAGCTGAAGCAGGACGTAAATTGTCGGTGGAGCAAGCCAAACGTGTCGACAAGATTTTTGATGAAATGCTAAAAAGGGAATTGAAATATAAAACAATCAATTTCACAAGAGAACATTTTGGAACAGTGGATACAGCACGTGATGTTATGCGAGTAGAAGAAAAAATGGATGAGCTGTACAACAATGGCGATATATCAGGAAAGACTCATGATGAAGTATTAAATCATCTTTCTGAAGTTGAAGAAGCTCTATATGAACGAATCAAGGATAATATGGAAAACAACTTTCTATTTAAAACTCAAGTTGAAAATGCAGTCAATGCAGATGGTGAGCTTGGATATAAACGAGCACTTTACAATCAAGATGATGTGTACAAGGATGTCGTTAAAGATGTACTGGAAATTGATGACTTACAGAAAGATGCAGATGAAATGGAATTATAGTTAAGGCAGTTTGCCTTAAGGAGGTATATAAAATGAATCACATTACATTCAAAGATAAAGAAGGATTTGATATTAATGTTCTTGCTTTTGATGGAGAATCTAATTTTGCAATTTTAGATCGCATTTCTACTGGTTCACCAACACCTTATGTTGTGGTTAAGGGACTGGATACGGAATCAGCTACTTGGTCTAATTCGGAAGGGTATTTTGCTAATTATGAGGATTGTGTAAGAAAATACAAATCATCTGTACTGGAACATACGCAGTCAGATATACCTATGAAAGCAATGTTTGAATACTTGTTGCGTAGAGATATTGAACCTATGCTTTCACGCACTTTAACAGATGAGGAAGTTTGTCAGGCATATGACAGCTTTATGCAGAATGATGATTTTGCATCTTTGTTAGATCGTGAAATTGTGCCTATGGTATTGGATATTATTGAAGAAAATGAGCGGAGAGAAAATTTAAAAATACAGGATATTATTGATGCTCCATTGAAATGGGACAGTAAAGCAAAACCGGAAGGTGTTTTTATTGGCATGACAGTGGCTGATTTTGTTTTTAGTCATGGACTTCACCAAAACATGAAATTAAATGATTTCAATGAGTTGCTTGCAAAGGAAGGATATTCAACTTTTCCTAACAAGCAGTACCCATTCACAAATCTCGAAAGGATGATTAGTGATGAGGAGTTTAAACTTGATGTTCTTAATATTAGTAATAATTTAAATAAAATTTATGATGAAACGGACTTTGTTTATGAAAAAGGGATTGAAGAATCGGATGTTGCAGAAGTAGTTTTTGATGGTATCTGTGATGATTACGAACTTTCAAGACTTGTCAATAAATGTGAAGGAAAAGATCAATTGAAAGATTTTGTCGAACATTGTGAGGATATTCAAGGTCTGTTTGTAAACGCTGTTGAAATGGAAATTCAGGAAATGGAGATTTAAGGCAGATTGCCTTAATTTTAAAGATAAGGAGAATAAAGATGGATTTACTACTACACTTCAAGGTAAATGAAGGGGATGAAAATAATATCAACATACAGGAATATATGCTGTATGGAGATGTCGAAATCAAGTGCGAAAAATGCTTGGTAGATGAAGGGGACGAGGTGGTGTTAACGGAATTTCCAGTCCCTGAATTTAAAAACTGCACATTGATGAAAAAAGGGGACGAAGGTTTTTACGAATATAAAGATTATCGTCAGGGTGAAAATGCAGAACTTGCAGGTGGATATGCAGTATCAGGTATTTTACAGCAGAACAAACGTTTTGATTTTAATTATGTGAACGATCAAATTAACGGTATTGTTCAGGATCCATTTTATAAAGTTGAAACAATGGGTGATTATCAAATTCCTATGCGAGTACTTGATGCATACAATGATTTGTATGTGGCGACACTTGCAACAACTGAATATATATACTATTTACATGATAGTGATGATGTGTTAATGGTTGGCTTAGAAAATCGTCAAACCATTGCTAGAGGTGAGTTTGCAATGGATTCTTATCAGGAGTCCTTTGAAAACATCTATTACGGAAACAGCTATGAGGAAGAAATCTGGATGGATGAGTATGAAAAGGATGCAAAAACACAGGAGTTGGAAAGTAATGAAATGGAACTTTAAGGCAGATTGCCTTAAAAAGGAGCAATGTTGTAAATGAATGAGTACGAAAAATACAGGCTACAGTGGATGCTGGATCATGATTATTCATTGCCTGATTTATTGGAACGTCTTTCTGATATTGCGATGAATGAGAATTTAGATGAAATTCAAAATCCACGTGTAATGCTGAATGAAGCTTTTGAAAGATTGGAATATGAACAAGGATTTGATAATGAAGAAATTTGGCTATGCAAAGATGAATGGGAACATGATCTATACAGTAGCAATGAATATAGTCTGACGGATGCAGGAAAGACAAAAGTGAAACATTTTATTGAGGATTGCAGAATAAAGCAGGACAGTATTTTAAAAGCCGGACTGGACACCGCAAAAGAAACTACACTACCAAGTGTAGAAGATATTCTATGCAATGTTGAGGATATGGTGGACGAGGATGAGAAATACACCAATGCTTGGAGTATTACGGACAATTATTTGAGTGATCCGTTAGAACTGAATAAAGATGATGATTTTGTGATCCATTCAAATGAACAGGGGAAAGATGTTTTGATTCCGCTTCCTTTAGAGGTGAAAGAAACACCGCTTCCTCCAAGTTATGAGGTGTCGACATCACAGCCACATTATACGGAAGTCAATTTGTTTGATGTAAGTGATGATGTGTTTCATGAAGAAGATACAAATGATTTTAGTCCATGGTCTGACAGAAGTATCAACAATATTCTAAGAATTGGTTCAGGTTTTGTGAATGGAAAATATCGTATCTATCATCTGTATACAGCTATGAACGTCAATGCAAAAGACAAAGCAATTTTTCTTAAAAATGAATATGGTATTGGTGGTCAAACCTATGATTTTAAAAATAAAAAACAGGACAAAGGCTACATTGACCATGATTCAAAAGGATTGACTGTATGTGTTTCATCAAAAGATTCAGCATCATTATTTAAAGATTCTGAATCAAAAACTTTCTCATGGGCAGATGTTAGCTCACGCATAGAAAGGCTGATTGCAACAGGTAAATATTTTACGGATGAAGAAATGGAACATTATAATTCCATGAATAAAGATGAAATTCTTCCTGCCTGGCTTTTAGAAAAATGTGGCTTGTCAGACTATACAAATAATTCTCAGGCTGTGGCAAGACCAGACTGGATGGAAGAACATGAGATTCTAATTTATCGTGATGATGATTATGTATTGTTGAGGGACCCTGATGAAAATGTAAAGCAGGTTTGGACTGCAAGTGGTGAGTTTCTTTCGACCGTTCAATTAGAAAATGAATCAGTTGATGAAGCTATGGAAGAATATTATCACAACATTTCAAAAGGGGATATCGAGCTTTAAGGCAAACTGCCTTAATTTTGAATGATTATGTGCGAAAGGGGATATGCTTTCGCACATTTTTCTAGCATTTTTTGAAAGGATACATGGTAAAATATATATGAGGAAAATAAAACAAAGGAAAGGAGTGAATCCAGATGAAAACAATCGATTCGAGCAACTCAGCTTATTTGAACTCTGCATGGGGGATGATGAATCAAGTAGAGGTAGTGAAACTTCTGAAGGAAAAAAACAATCTATTATATACCATTTTGAAGGAGAGGAATCCAGAGCAGTTGAGCAATCTGGAATTTCAGCTTTATCAGGAGATCAATTCACACTTCACGCAGGTGCTGAAGGAACTGGAAGCAACGTATCCAGCATCACAGGAGTTGAGCTGGATGGAAAAATTACAGAAGAAGGAACAGCTTTTGAATCAAGCCAGAGAAATAACATGGCAGTGGATTCTGACTCTAAAAGTGCTACAAACCAAGTATTGGAGAGAGTACATCTAGAAGATGAAAGGTTATCGACAAGAACAAAGATACAATACAATATTGAAGCTTTAAAAACTGTTCGTCAGCTACAGAAAGAAAACAGGACAGCTACTTTACCAGAAAAAGAAAAACTAGCACGTTTTTCGGGGTGGGGTGGCTGTCCTCATGTATTTAATGAGAGTGATACGGATTACACTTTGGAAAGAAAGGAAATCAAGGAACTTTTGACAGTGCATGAATATGCAAATGCAAAAGAATCAACATTGACATCCTTCTATACACCACTGAATGTAATCGACAATATTTATCGAATTCTTAAACGAATGGGATTCAATCAGGGGAAGATTATAGAAACTAGTATGGGAAATGGTAACTTCTTTGGACGAATGCCTAATGATATGTATGCAGACTCAACGCTGTGTGGTGTAGAGCTTGACAGCATGAGTGCAACGATAAGCAGATACCTTTATGATAAGGTAGAGGTGGAAAATACCGGCTTTGAAAGCAATTCCTACCCGAACAATTATTTTGATCTGGCTATTTCGAATGTTCCATTCGGATTTTTTCAAGTGCATGATATGCAGGAACGTGATTTAAATGAACATCACTGGAACATCCACAATTACTTTTTTGCGAAAGCATTGAAAAAGGTTAGAAATGGTGGGGTTGTTGCGTTTATTACATCGACTGATACTATGGATGGCAAGAGCGACATTTTATCCTATATTAATGAAAAATCTGATTTTTTAGGTGCTTTGCGTTTACCTTCCAATTTATTCCATGAAAACGGAGCAAATACAGATGTAGCGTGCGATATAGTTTTTATAAAACGAAACGACGAAAAGGAAGTCAATCGTGATGCATTATTCACGCAAAGACGGTATGTAACAGAACACCGGCAGATGAATGATTACTTTGTTATGCATCCAGATCATGTGTTTGGTCGTGTTACGGAAGAAAAAGGACAGTTTGATAATTATGTACTGAAAGTTACAACAGATAAAGATAAATCATTACAGAATTATTTTGATGCTGTCATAAATGATTTCCCTGAAGGAATCTATGAGGAAGAACAAATATCAGAAGAACAGCAAATGTTTATTCCAATGGATGTGCAGCACTCAAAACTGGCAGTCAATGCGTTTTTTGTTGAGAATGACAAACTGTATTTCAAAGAAGCTGACTATTACTATGCTGTAGGGATTACAAACAAACCAGATGAAGATATTGCATCGTTCAAAAGTGAAACAGACCGCCTTAAGGCAATTTGCCTTATCAAATTAGCCGATACAGCCAACGAATTGATTCGTATGCAGGTGAATGATGTTGATGAGATTCTTTACCTTGGAAAGCGTGCAGAGTTGAATGCTTTATATGATGATTTTGTTAAGCAATATGGTCCTATCCATAAAAGAACGAACATCCGTCTTTTAGACAACGACCCTCGGATGGCTCTATTGGATTCACTTGAAAACTATGATGCAAAAACAAAGCGTGCAAGCAAAACTCAAATTTTTTCAGAGAGAACGATTCAACCAAAACGTGAAATAAAAGCTGTAGAAAGTTTGGAAGATGCTGTTCGTGTATCTTTAGATACGTATGCATCTTTAAATTTAGAATACATGAGTTCACTGCTTTCTGTGACAGAAGAAAGCGTACAGAAGGAACTGCTAGATAAAAAGATTGCCTTCATTCAGCCAGAGTCTGGCAAATTACTCATGGCGGATGAATATTTGAGCGGAGATATCTATGAAAAGATTGAGATTGCAGAAAGATATGGTTTTGACAACAATATCGAAGCATTAAAAAGTGTTTTGCCAGAACCTTTGTCGGCTGAGGACATTCATGTACAGTTAGGTGCTCAATGGGTTCCTATTGAATATATCCGTGAATTCAGTAGTCACATTTTTAAGGAGTCCGGATATGATTATTCACGTATGAGAATCGACTATGATGAATATTCGGCTAAATATTTTACAACACAGCCGAGTCGATGGAACATCAACAGTGAGGTTACTTTAAACTGGGGAGTTCAGAAAACAGACAATGTAGATTTCTGGAAAAGCCAGCCGGATTACAATGGATATGACCTTTTTACAGATATTATTAATTCCAGAATGCCAGAGATCAGAAATTACTGGCAGGAGGAAGATGATGACGGAAAAATACACAGAAAAAGTGAAGTCAATCCTGAAAGAACCGCACAGGCTCGACAGCTTGCGGAAGATTTGGAGCAGGAGTTTGAGGATTGGATTTATCAGGACTATGAACGAAAGAAAGATTTGGTAGATATTTATAATCATAGATTCAACAACATCCGAAACCGAGTCTATGATGGTTCATTCATTTCTTTTCCGGAAATGGCACCTTCCTACAATCTGGAGCCTTATCAGAAAAATGCGATTGCACGTATCATGGATACGAATACAAATACTTTGCTGTGGCAACAGGTTGGAGCTGGAAAAACATTTGAAATGGTTGCCAGTGGTATGGAAATGAAACGTTTAGGATTACGAAACAAGATTTTATACGTTGTACCTAACCACATCGTATCGCAGTGGGCAAACGATTTTATGCGTTTATATCCAAATGCCAATGTATTGGTGGCAACCAAAAAAGATATGTCAAAACAGCGTAGAATGGCTTTTACAACAAAGATTGCTACTGGTAACTATGATGCAATTATCATGGCACATTCCAGCTTTAAGATGATTTCAATCGGAACTGATTTACAGATCGAACTGATGAGAAAACAGATGGATGAGATGAATGCTGCCATCGAACAATTGGATAACTCATACAATGAAAACCAAACAAAGATCGTAAAGCAGTTGGAAAGAACGAAAAAATCTATCGAAATGCAGATACAGAGATTAGCAGATTCCAGACGGGATGAGAATGTAGTTCCATTTGAAAATCTGGGAATCGACTATATGTTTGTTGATGAAGCACATGAGTTTAAAAATCTTTTCAGCTATACGGCTATGCGAAATATCGCAGGTGTTCCACAGCAGAATTCCGCAAAAGCTATGGATATGTATATGAAGTGCAAGATCATTGAGGATAATGGCGGTGGTATCTGTTTTGCGACAGGGACTCCAGTAACAAATACTATGGCAGAGCTTTATACTATGCAAAGATATTTGCAGGAGAACGATCTAAGAAAACAGAACATCCGTTGTTTTGATGCATGGGCAAAGACATTTGGCAAAGTAACCAACAGCTTTGAAATCAGCGTGGATGGCTCAGGTTTTGTCAATCGTTCCCGCTTCTGTAAATTCTTCAACATGGAAGAATTGATGAATCATTTTAGACAGGTTGCGGAGATTCAGACAGCCGGAATGCTGAGAAAATCACTGGAAGAATCGGTACTAGGTCGAGTAAAAGCTGTACCTCCAAAACATATCGGTGGTAAACCAACTGTTATAGCCATTGAGCCAAGTGATGTACTGGAAAATTACATCAGTGAAATTGTTGAACGTACTGAAAGCATTCATAATGGGAATGTGGATCCTCATATCGACAATATGCTTAAGATCACATCTGACAGTAAAAAAGCAAGTATTGATATGCGTTTGATAGATCCAAATTATCCGGACGAAGAAAATGGTAAACTATGGACGATTGCAAAACAGGTATATCAGATTTATAAGGATTATGACAACGATAAAGCAACCCAGCTTATTTTCTGTGACTCGTCTACACCTCATAAGAATGAGAATGCGAATGATGGGGAAGGTGGCTATGTGTTCAGCAATGTCTATGACGATCTAAAGATAAAATTTGTAGAATTAGGTATTCCCGAAAACGAAATAGCATTTATTCATGATTATGACACAGAATTAAAAAAGCAGAATCTTTTTGAAAAGATGAATAAAGGCGAAATGCGTGTTTTGATTGGTTCAACACCAAAACTGGGTGCAGGAACCAATATTCAGGAACGTATGATAGCAATACACCATGTAGATGTTCCATGGCGTGCAAGCGATATTGAACAGCAGAATGGACGAGCATTCAGACAAGGGAATATGTATAACGAAATTTACGAATTCCGCTACGTTACTAAAAAGTCATTTGATGCATATTCATGGCAGATGGTCGAAACAAAATCAAGCTATGTAACACAGCTTCTAGAAGGTACGGGAGATACACGTGAATTTGAAGAAGATACACAGAATAGTTTCTCATATGCCGAGGTCAAGGCGATTGCATCTGGAAATCCTATCATCAAGGAAAAATTTGAAGTTGACAATGAAGTGAAAAGATTGGAAACGATGCGTAGATCGTGGCAGAAGAAAAAATTACAGGCACAAGATGATGTTGCACTTTTGCCAGATCGAATCGAAACAGAAAAGAAATATCGCTCCATTCTTGTAAAGGAATATGAATATTTCAAAGATGAGATCGAAGCCAACAATCTTAGAGACACAGAGCATTTCACGTTTTATGATGTCAAAGGGAATGAATATCACGATTTGAAAGAAGCTTGGGATGCTATTCAGGAATGTACAAAGGGGTACAAGCTGAATGATTTTAAAGAAAATAAATTTGTAGGTCGCTTTATGAAAGCGGATGTTTTGATTGGATTAGGAATGGCTGGAGAAGGAATAGTAATCAAACTGAAAACACCATTGCGTACAATCAATGTTGATTCGGTCAATCCAGTAGGTCGAGTGAATTTCAATCGAATGTATAAACGTATCAATGATATACGGTATTCTTTGAATAAAACGATTGAAACAATCCAGAATTACGAAGGGAATCTAAAAATCGCAAAAGAAATGGTGACCAAACCTTTTGAATTGCAGGATGAGTTAACAAGTGCAAGAAATCGTCAAAAGGAGATTAACAAGATATTAGATACTTCAGGAAACGAAAACAGCAAAGTTGTTGTCGAGGATGATTTAGAAGAAGAAAGAAATGAAAACTGTATGGAATTATAGAATTAAGGCAAAATGCCTTAATTCTTTTATTCTTTGTGCGTAATACAGCGTGAAAATGCTCATTTTCCTGTTTTTGTCAACAATAAATTTTTTGTGAAAATTTTGTTGGATTTTTTTATTTGAGCATTTTTGAGCTATAATATGCTTTATATAAAGTGTATATAGCTCTTTTTGCTCACGATGCTCATTTTTACCCTGAACAAATTTCGCACAAATTTCTAGCATTTTTGTCCGAGAGTTGTGCTATAATGGTATCACCAAGTTAGTGTATACAAAGGACCTGAAACGTGTGTTTAGGTCCTTTTTTCATGCAAATGGAGGTGGATTTATTAATGAAAATTGAAGATAGGATTGATGAAATTTCTAGGAGACTATCTATTAAATCTAGTAATTGTCACGAATTTACATTAGTAAGAGATATTATAGATGATGATGAATATTTAGACTTGTTTTTAAGCAGTGATGATTACTATGATTTTGAAATGAAGGTACTAAGCAAAGAATGTGCACTAAATGAAATTTATGCTCAAGTATCAAGGTATGGTACAAGAGGTGACAGTCACTGGTGTAGAATCATGGAGCTTTTTGGAGAGCGTAGTTTCAAAGTACAGTCTAAAGGTGGGCAGTTTCTAATTGGGAATGATAAGTTTAAAACTTTTATTAGCAACGACAAATGTTTGGGAATGAATCAAAATGTTAGTCATGTTGCTGTCTTTAATGTAGATGACGAGGATTATAAAAAGATATACAGATGTTTTTGCAAAATGATGGATAGGGATAAAGATCATTTAATTTTTGGTGAATTTAATATTTATGATTATAGTGGAGGTAATATAGCAAGTTGTGTGGAACCTTGCCGAACATTAAAGGATGGTCGGTACCGTATATATACTTATGATGGATTTGTTGCTTTTGTCGAATACTAAATGAAGATAATTAGAATTCTTCATTTTATTTAAGTACGAAAGGAGTGATGAACATGAAATACGTTTTATCGAAACAATGCAGTTTCAACAGAAACAAGGACAGCCTGATAGGTTATACGAATCTATCCTTTCGTAACGGAGTATGGATACCTCAATATCATCTGAATGTTGATGACACTTTGAATTCAGGCTATGAAGAAAAAATGCAGGCTTTTTGTAAGTACATTAAAGATGTGATCGTACCGAATGGATATGAGTCGATTGAATATCTAGTAAATCGCTTAAATTTAAAAACGATTGGACTAAGGCGGTATCAACTCTATGCTTCAACGGAAGAAGTAAATTTTTGCGTAAGATTTGTCAAAAACATGTATGCTAAGGATATGATATATATTCATATGTTTTGCAAGGATTGAGTGTCATTTCGCACAAATTTCTAGCATTTTTGCCAAATTAAAATGGTAAAATAGGGGTGTATTAAATAAGGTCGTTTCACGGACCTTGGCAGGAATGCCGAAAGTACAGATGAATTAGAATCATACTTACTTCATTCGTGGAGGAGTTAAAATTTTGTAGTAGTCTGTAATGCCATTTGAGGTTGCAGTTCAGCGCGTTTTTGGATGGTAGTGAAGGCGAATTCTGCATACATATCTTCGTAGTCCTGTTGCAGTTCAGCGCGTTTTTGGATGGTAGTGAAGGTTAATGATATCATTCCATTCAAATATTTCGGTTGCAGTACAGCACATTTTAGAAAAAAGGCGGGCACTGTATGACGTTGGTTTTCCCGCATACTCGTAAGTCCTGTTTTCATACCGTGCTAAGTAGTTCGACCGCCTACAATGCACGACCCAAACGATAAGACATGAGGTTGTTTATTGTTAGATGCTAATTAACTCACCGATTGCATTTGATAAACAATAAACATGAAGTCAACCCAGATATCTGTTAGAACCTGTTCTATTGATTATCTCCCTTTGGACATAGAGATATCATGATAGAAAGTAAAACTTTTTCGCTTGCAGTTTAATATAACAGATTGCCATAAACGGATATCAAAAATGACCACGGCAGAAACATGAGCCTGCCACATTTATGAGGATGATAGTTCCGTGGGTGCAACTCCCACAATCCTCAAATACCATCCTGCCAATGCTCAAATCGGTCTAAATAAAATAAGGAGATAGGTCCTTCTACGATAGCTCACATTAAGATTTATTTGTTGGCAGACATTATTCGATTAAAGCACTATTAAACGAACAGATGGGAGGAATCTCCTTTTAAAGACTACTTTTTGCTTTAAATCGAATGAAACATACTTATGATGAAATTTGCAAATGTCTGAATATTTTCTCTGGTTCAATATATATCAAACAGACAACAGCTTTATTCTTCGTAAGTTTTTTTTAATGAAGGTCTTAGTATTATCAGGTGCAATTCCTGAAACCTTCAACTTTTAATTTCAAATGTAGTAACACAATTTTTTCAGTGGGAGGTGAATCTCCTACTTTCCAACGTAATCTTAAATGTGGTGCTACAAACGTTAGCTGTGAAAAGCTTACTTAACAAGTGATGTTTCAGACTTTAAAGAGAATGTCAGAATCTGATCCATCAGAATTTTAGACATGGGACAACGATCCACAAGCCAGTGTTCTGGACAGAGCAGAAAACATGAGCCTGCTCATTATTTCAAATGGGTATATACAATAATGACGAATAAGCCCTTTTATATCTCTTTCCCTTAAAAAATTGTAGGTACCCATTTGAAATAATAGAAAGTATTCTATTTATTTAAAGGTCGATTCATGGACCTTGGCAGTAATGCCGAAAGTACAGATGAATTGGAATCATACTTTCTTCATTCGTGGAGGAGTTAAAATTTTGTAGTAGTCTGTAATGCCATTGTTTGATGTTGCAGTTCAGCATGATCTCACATGGTAGTGAAGGATCATAGAGCACTTGAATCTTCTCAATGCAGTTGTAGTAAAGCATATATTCACATGGTAGTGAAGGGAAAACTATGAAAATATCAAAATTCACCTCCGAATTTCGCACAAAAATCTAGCATTTTTTAAAAGGATACATGGTAAAATAGGGGTGTAAAGAGATTGATAAAAAAATTAAGGCAATTTGCCTTAATAAAATAGATCAGGAAAGGATGTATTATATATGAAAACAAAACAAATTTTAACAGCAGGTGCGATTGCATTAAGTATGATTTTGACTGGATGTTCTAATTCTTCAAACACAAAAGACACAAAGACATCCGAAGTCACTAAGAAAAAAGAAGTGAAAACAATTGGTAAGAAAACCAAGGATTCTAAATCGTTGAAGATTACAAATAGTACAGGAAAGAAAATCACAGTATTTGAAACCAAATCAAGTTCAGAAGAAAGCTTCTGTGATAACTTATTGGAAAATGGGGATGTTGTTAAAAATAAAGAAGAACGTACTTTATACTATGAGGTAAAAGAAAGCGATAAACTGGATGTAAAGATTGGGCTACAGGATCAGGATAAAACATTCGTATTCAAAGATGTAGATACAACTGATGTAAAGAAAGTAGATGTTTCTTTAAAAGAAAATAAAGTCAATTTAGATGTAACGAAAAAAGATGGCAGTACTGCCACATTGACGCCATCTGAGGATTCTGTAAAGACAGAAGAAGAAAAAAAGGATGAGTCTGAAGTGAAGCAGGAAGAAAAGAAAGAAGAAACTGCAAAAGCCGATTCTTCTAATAAATCAAATACTTCAGAATCAAAGAAGGACAACACAGCTTCGACTACAAATACTAGCTCAAACAAGAATAATACAGGTTCTTCTTCAAAGCCTTCTAATAACAACAGTTCAAACTCAAACAGTTCAAAACCAGCCGAACATACACATAACTGGATGGCTCAGTACAAGACGGTAAATGTTCCTGAAAAAGGACACAACGAGCAGGTTTTGGTAAAGGATGCCTATGATGAGCCTACATATGGATATGAGTACCATTCTTTTTGTAATACATGTGGATTGGATTTAACGGCAAATGGTATTAATGATGCTCAACATGTTAAACAACATATGTTAAATGGTGAAGGTGGTAGTACAACACAGAAGCCAGTAGAAGTTCAAACTGGTACAATTCATCATGAAGCAGTCTACGAAACAAGATATGTTGTTGATTCACCTGCTACGACAAAACAGGAATTGACAGGCTACAAGTGCAGTGGCTGTGGAAAAACAAAAGCTAACTAAATATAGATCAAAAGACAGAATGAGAAGTTCTGTCTTTTTTATTGATATAAATTAAGGCAAATTGCCTTAATGATTAAATAAGGTCGTTTCACGGACCTTGGCAGAAATGCCGAAAGTACAGATGAACTAAAATCACACTTACTTCATTCGTGGAGAAGTTAAAATTTTGTAGTAGTCTGTAATGCCATTGTTTGAGGTTGATGTACAGCAAAATTTCACATGGTAGTGAAGGCACTGCCATTTGTCGTTAATTCTTCTGCTGGTTGCAGTACAGCACTATTTCAGATGGTAGTGAAGAATTCAATAAAAAGATTCAATGAACAAAATTTAATGTAAAAAAAAGGAACTCAATTTTGAGTTCCTTTTCTATTTTTCAGACGCAATAAAGTGGGGAGTACCCGTGCTATTGCACCAAAAGAAAGTATATATGAGAAAGGGTGTGATGAATATGAACAAATACAGTTTATTCGATATTCCTTAAATTGAGTTGAAAAATCATCAATATTTTTTCCTTTCAAGATATTGATGATATGAAAAACTCAAAAAATCAAGATTTCTAACGTTAGAGATTTTTTCAAGGGATAGAAAGAAAAGGGGAAAAATAAATTAAGGCAATCTGCCTTAGAAAGGATTGAAATATGAAAAAGTTTAAGAATGTTTTTCTGGCTTTTTTCGTAACTGCTTTGACATCATTGAATCTTGTTCTTCCTGCGTATGCAGAAGAAACAACGGCTCCGACTGTTGATTCAGCAGGCTTTTCAGTGAATGTTGTAGGAGATGGTACAGTCACACTTTCATCTAGTGATTTTACTAAATCATTGTCGAATGGTGACATTTTCAATGCAGACTACGAAGAAGGTACAGAAATTAAGATTGTCTCAAAATCAAATGAGAATGCAGTTATTGACGATGTTATTTTGAATAACAGTACGATCTCAGGATTTACAAGTGGGAAAAAATCTTTCAGTTTTGTTTATGCAACAAAGACTGCGGACGCAAATTTCAGTGTAACTTTTAAGACAAAAGAAACGCAGAAAGCGGAAAGCAGTACGACTGAAGAAAACACAAGTGAACAGTCATCTGTTCAAAGTGAAGATTCAAGTACATCACAAGATGAAACATCAAATGATGTAAACGAGGATTCATCTTCTGAGGATGGGGACAAGGTAAGACTTGTTTACCAAGGTAAAAAGAGAAATTTAGATTCGGATTTGATTTCAGCTAAATATTCCAATATGTATGTTTTGGAATATGGTTCGCAGGATGAAGCGGATAAAGCTAAATCAGAATTAAAAGACAAAGGTGCCAAGGTTGATACGGAACAGGTTTTATCAATGGATGAAAAAATACAGTCATCAACTGATGTTGTATCAACAAAGGATATTGATACAGCAATCAATCAGGCAGACCAGAAAAATGTAAAAGATTATTCTGGTAAGAATGTTATTGCATTGATTGATACAGGTTCAGATGGATCTACAGTAGATGCTGTTTCTTTTGTAGATGAGGATGCTTCAGACCATCAGGGTCATGCAACAAAAATGATCAAAGCAATTCGCAAACAGGATAGTGATGCGAAGATTTTAGCTTTGAAAGCATTGGACGATAATGGAAACGGAACAACAGCTTCAATCGTATCAGCTATTCAGTATGCGATTGATTCTCATGTATCAATCATCAATATGTCATTCTCTGGAAAGGCAAATGATGATACATCTTTGATTGAAGCGAAAGTCAAAGAAGCTGTTAAAGCGGGTATCACAGTTGTTGCTTCAGCAGGAAACAATGCATTGGATGCATCAAATTTTGTACCTGCAAATGTTTCAGGTGTTATTACAGTTGGTGCTTGTTCAGATAAAGGTATTATTTTAAGTTACTCCAACTACGGTGATGATGTGGACTGGTATGTAAATACGGATGCAACATCAGGTGCTTCTGCTACAGTTTCAGGAATGATTTCCAAAAATGGAAAAGTGAAAGAAGATAAGAAAACAATCTTCTCATCTAAAAATGCAGTAGAAAACACAACAAAATGGGCTAACAGCACTGGTGATAACATCAGCGTTGCCGATGCAGGTGGTGCAGGCGGTGGCTCTGGTGGAGGTGGAGGTAATATGCCTTCAACCGTATCTTGGCGAATTCGTGATAACAACGACAATGGTTTTGGATTGGCTTTAGTAAATGGTCAGCCAAACACGGATGCAGTGTTAAACGTTATCATGAACAACATGAACTTGTACTGTTTGCCTGATTACGTTACAAATGGTAATTCTCCAAGAATGCAGGTTCGGAACGCTTTGCAGAATGCTATTAATCAATGTAGAGCAAATTATCAAAAAATTTACGGGACTACCGATGGTTTTAAGCCAAGAATCGTTGCGGTCGGTGTATGTCACTATGCACACGCTTATCAAGGAAAATCTGGTGAATACAATACATCATGGTATGCGAATGATGAATGGTACTGGAATCCTGCATGGAAGAACGCATCAAATAACAATACTTTGACTTTATATCATGGTGGCAAGGCATATACAACAGCTTCTGCATTCCACAATGGAGGAAACTCATTGACAAACATGGCTACAAATGACTTGGCGGGAAACTCAAACATCCGTATTATCGTTTTGGATGATACACAGCCAGAACCTCCAATCAAAAAAGGTAAACTTGCAATTAAAAAGGTTTCAGCAAATACAGCTATTACCGATAATAACAGCTGTTACTCATTGAAGGGTGCTGAATACGGTGTCTACAAGTCTGAAAGTGATGCAAAAAATAACAAAAATAAAGTAAAGACTTTAACAACGGAAGAAAATGGATGGTCAAACACCGTTGAACTGGATGAAGGCACATATTACTTGAAGGAAACCAAAAATCCAAAAGGTTATGCATTGAACAGTTCGGTTGTAAAGGTAACAATCAAGGCAAACGAAACAACACAGTATGGTACGAACAATGAACTGAAGGATTATCCGCAATCCGATCCAGTTGGTATTTTGTTAGGTAAAGTCGACAAAGAAACAAATAAGAACAAGCCACAGGGAAGTGCTAGTCTTGCAGGTGCTGAATTTACAATTAAATACTATAAGGGATTGTATGATTCCGACCCTGCTAAATTAGGTCAGGTTCCAGCTCGTTCATGGGTTTTAAAGACGGATAAAGATGGATTTGCTTATTTAGATAGTGATTATAAAGTATCTGGTGATGATTTTTATATGTTTGGAAATATTGCCACAATTCCTGTAGGTACAATTACAATTCAGGAAACAAAAGCTCCAACGGGATACTTTATCAATAATGAAGTGTTTGTGAGAAAAATAGAAGCAAATGGAAATGACCAATATGTTTCAACATATAACTATCCTGAAGTCAAGGAAAAAGTCATTAAATTCGACATCAAGAAGGTGCAGGAAGGAACTTCTACACCAGTCAGTGGCGCAGTATTCCTTCATACGAAACCAGATGGATCTACGGAAGATTTAACAACAAATAGCCTTGGTGAAATTACAATCACAGGTTTGGCTTCTGGTACTCATAAGATCAAGGAAATTAAATCTCCAGACGGATATCAGTTAAATCCAAACGAAGTTGTATTCAACGTAGCTTCTGGTACGGGTAAGATCACATTTACATCTGGAACAAACAGTCTTGTAACACAAGGTACAAAAGATTCAGGGGACGGCTATGCTACATTCGGAGATAAGGTAAATCCTTTCGATTTGAAAATTACAAAGACGAATGAACATGGCAAAGTCTTGAAAGGTGCTGAATTCACGTTGTACAGTGATGCAGAATGCAAGAATGTAGTCGATACACAGACTTCAGATGACAAAGGGTTGTTGACTTTCAAAAATCTGGATGTAGAAAAAACATATTATTTCCAAGAGACAAAAGCGCCTCAAGGCTATAGAATTCCAGTCGATGAAAACGGAAAGGCATATGTACATTCCGTATATGTTTCAGCGACACCTCAAACGAATACATTTGACTTCACAGTCGATGGAACAAAATATGATACATCTAAGACAACTGGGAATATTCGTCTAGAAGGAACTAAAAAGGACCGTGTTGTCGCGGTAGATATTACAAACAAAACAACGCAGTTATTGCCTGAAACAGGTTCTAACGGAACGATTGTTTTGGTTGCTTTAGGTTTAGGTGTATTAGGTTTAGCCTATGTTGCATCAAAAAGAAAAAAACAAACTTCAGACGAGTCTAAATAGAATAAAAGGAGAAAATAGGATATGAAAATCAAAAATGTAGTTTTCGCAGGCTTTTCTGCGTTGGCAGTTACATTAAGTCCTGTTGCTTCAAGCGTAGCACCAGTAATTGCTCCTGTTTACGCTATAACACAGGCACCATCAACATTGGCAACTCCAAATGGTGTTGCTGATTTTGGACAGGGTAGTGCTTCAATCACCATCCACCCAAATGATGGACAAAGTTTAGTTGGAAAAAAATTCCAAGTCTATAAATTGTTTGACGCTGAAAATGCGGTAGATCAGGAATCAATCAACTACACTTGGAATGATGCTTACAAAACAGCCTTACAAACGGTTGTTGGAAAGAAAATCAACAAATCAGCTTCATCCGTAACTGAATATGATGTAATCGACTATATTCAGACATTGAATACTAACAAAGTGGAAGGTGCTCGGGCGGACCAGAAATTAGAAGGTCGCTACAGCAACTATCGTTACTTTGTAGAAGATTTAAGAAATGAATTAGTCAAAGAAGGTCTTACACCAACTACTGTTAATGTAACAGCTACAAGTCCAGTAGATGGTTCCGTTAAATTCGGTGGCTTAGGATATGGCTATTACTTAACAGACGAAGTTTCTGCTGTACAGGACACACACACTGCTGCTTCATTGATTTTGACAAACACAGCAAATCCAGATGCAACAGTGACAATCAAATCAGATTATCCAACAGTCACAAAGAAAATCGAAGAAGATGACAATGGAATGGGATGGAATGATGTAGGTGATTATGAAATTGGTCAGACAGTACCTTACTACTACAGCTCAATCGTTCCAAACATGAATGGATATGACACATATAAATATGTATTCCATGACAAGATGGACGAAGCTTTAACATTCCACAAAGATTCAGTTAATGTAACAATTTCTAATGGTACAAAAACTTACACATTGAAGAACAATGAATTTGAAATTGTTACTGATGCTGGGGAAGATACTTTCACCGTCACAATCAGTAATCTAAAATCAATCGTTGATAGACAATTCTCAGAAGGTTTCAATAATTTGAATGAAAATGCTTATGGTCAAACAATCCATTTATCTTACAATGCTACATTAAATGAAAAAGCTTCTACACGTACTGGACGTGGAGGTTTTGAAAATGCGGTTCGCTTGGAATTCTCTAACAACCCAGACAGCGATGGTGTAGGTTCTACAGGTACAACACCTTGGGATACAGTAGTTTGCTTTACTTATAAAATTAATGGTTTAAAAATAAACGACCACAACAAATTGTTGAAAGATGCTAAATTCCGTCTATACAGTGATGAAAACTGTACAAATGAAGTTTATGTTAAGGAATCTCCAAATGGATATGTTGTAATCAACCGTGATTCTTTAGGTGGTACTGACCACACTGGTGGTACAAGACCAAGTGATGCTGTTGAAATGGCATCCGATGCTAAAGGTGTATTCACAATCTTAGGTTTAGATCAAGGTACATATTACTTAAAAGAAACGGATTCTCCAGCTGGATATCGTGAATTGAAAGACCCTATCGTTATCACAATCAAACCTACATTCAATGCTGACCGCAACAACTATGTTTCTGGTGAAGGTGCAACTGAAAAAACATTACAGAAATTAGAAGCAACTGCTCATGTTAAAGAATTCTTAAATGGTGCTTACAAAGAAAGCGACACTAACTTAAAAACAGATGTAACTGATGGTTCTGCTAACATCACTGTAGTTAACTATGTAGGAACTAAATTACCAATCACTGGTTCTAACTTGACAATGATTTGTTTAGGTGCAGGTACAATCGCAGTTGTTGGAGCGTTGGCATTAGACAAAAAACGTAAAAATAAAAAAGACTAATTTAAAAAACGAATGAAATGGTTAGGATGGCAGTACTGCCACCTTCCATTTTTTGGAGGTGCTGAATTTTGAAGTCGATTTTAAAAGCAATAAAAGAAACAAGCTGGACAGTACGTATCCTTGTTATCATTGGCATAGGATTATGTTCTGTTCCACTTGTTTCAAGTATTCATAGTGGTATTCAACAAAACAACATGATATCCACATATGAAAGTGAAGTAAAACAAACTGACAAATCAAAAGTCAAAGAGCAGATACAATCGGCTCAAAAGTACAATGATATGTTGTTTCAAACCAGAGGTGCATCGGTTGGAAACATTGATACTGAAATACTTTCAGACGAAAACTACGAAAGTATTTTAAATCTGACTGGCAAAGGTATCATGGGTTCGATAGAGATACCAAAGATAGGCGTTGACCTTCCAATTTACCACGGAACAAGTGATGATGTATTGTCAAATGGTGTAGGTCATTTACAGAACTCATCATTCCCAGTCGGTGGAGAAAATACACGTACTGTTTTGACAGGGCATAGGGGTTTACCAAACGCTAAGCTTTTTACAAGGCTTGATGAATTAAAAAAAGATGATTTGTTTTATATCCATGTAGGTAACAAAACATTAGCTTACCAGATATATAAAATTGAGATCGTAAAAAAAGAGGAAGCTCCTGATGTTCTTGGAATAGAAGAAGGCAAGGACCTTGCGACTTTGTTGACTTGTACACCGTATGGAATCAACACGCACAGACTGATTTTGACTGGTAAACGTGTACCATACAGTGAAAAGAAAAAAGAAGCCATTGAACCAGAAATGATGAGCTGGCGAGAGCTGTTATTTACAGCACTTCCATTATTTTTGATTGTATTGTTGATTGTTAGATTTATTTTTAATAAGAGAAAGGAGAGAAAGTTAAAGTCATGAAGATTCTGAAGAAAATCGGTTTAGCCTTGAGCTTGATGTTAATTTTAGTGCCATGCTTAAATTTGCAGGCTAAAGATATCACGGATAACCCAGAAGTAGGGAATGTTACAATTCTACCTGAAGAAGATTTGACTAAAGTACCTGACAATGGTTTAGGGTCAATTTCAGTGGAATTAACAGACCCATATGATAAATACCTTTCCAAAGAAAATGTAAAATTTGGTGTAGTTCAGATTGCTGACATCGTAAAAGGCGAATATATCATTAAATATAAACCTTTTGCAGACAAGGATTTGGACTTGAATGAAATTAAAACAGCAGATGAGATCGACAAGGTAGCCAAGGATATGGCTAAAAAAGTTGAAACTCCTGACTATGAAATGACAACGGACGAAGAAGGAAAAGCAACTTGCAAAGACCTTCCAGTCGGTGTGTATCTAGTTTATGTTGAAGATTTGTCTGATTTTGAAACAATTACTCCATTTATTGTTGGAATTCCAACATGGGATGATGAAGATGAATTGTTCCAGTATGATGTAACAGTATATCCAAAACATACTGCTTTACCACGTATCTTGGTGAACAAGGTTGACAGTGTAACAGGACAGAACATCAAATCGAATAAGTTTGAGTTTACTTCATATTCTCAGGAAAACTGTGCTGAAAGCTCAAAACTTGAAACAATTGCAGGCGATCAGGAAACTGGTACTGCTGAATTCTTGATTCGATATGGTACAACTTACATTAAAGAATCAAGTGCTACGCAAGGATATAAGTTATCGGATGAGGTTGTAAAAGTTAAATTTACGGATGATGGATTATTTGTAAATGACAAGGAAGTACACGTAGATGATAATCATCGTTATTCAATCGTATACCAGAATGTCTTGTTGCCTAGTGTGAATACTGGTACTGCTAAAAACAAAGACATGATGTATATGATGTTAGGTATTGTTGTTATCGCACTAGGTGCTTCAATTGCAACTGTTCGCAAGATTCGCAAAAGTGAAGATTAATTTTTAAAAGGAAGGTACAAACCCTTCCTTTTATTGCATATGGGACTAAATATATATGTTAGTTTCATATGTGATAAATGTGTTGAAAACACATTTTAAGGCAGATTGCCTTAAGTAGGATTTGTTGCTAAAATTATGATGATGTAAAAGTGAAAGATGAGGTGATGAAGGATGTATAAAGATTTTGTATTAAAAAACAAAGATATAGATATTCTAAAATTTAGAATTGAAGATTCACTTTATGGTGATTATGAATTGACAATTCTTGAAAGATATAACATAAATAATTTTCTTTATCCCGTTGGATTAAAAGCCGACGATTCAAACGAACTATTAGAATGGATACAGGAAAGAAATATCCCTAAAAATCGTGCCTTTGTAAATGAGATTTTGGCAAGTCTGGGACTTCATGGGAATGATTTGATTGGAATTTTGACAGTTGGAAAAGGTCTTTCGTTGAATGATCCATATTGGATTGTTGATCCGGATTTTACGGGGTTGTTTAAAGATTACAATCTATATGAGAATGATTTTAATAAATCTGTTGCGTTGATTGCATATACAGGTCATGGACATTCAAATAGCATTGGTACAGTCGCAGAATTGACAACGAACGGTTCTCTTAAAAAGGCTTGGAGAAGAATCAATGGTGATGTCGTGCTTTATAAGGGAAATGTTCATGGCAATTTGTATACAAACCATGGAAAAGAAGCTTATGCTGAGTATTATGCTTATAAAGTTGCTCATCAAATGGGATTAAATGCAATTGCCTATGATTTAGATATATGGCAAGATGAATTATCGAGTACATGTAAATTATTTACTGACATAGATACATCTTTTGTTCCTGCATCAAGATTCTTAAAAGGAAAAAAAACAGTGAAAGCCATTGTAGATTTTTATAAAAATCTGGGAGATGAATTTTATCAGGATTTTTGCTCGATGATGGTTTTTGATGCATTGATTTGTAATACAGATAGACATCTGAATAATTTTGGTGTATTAGTTGATAATGCAACTAACAAGATAAAGTGTATGGCACCTTTGTTCGATCATGGGTATTGTATGTTTGACGAGCCAAGACAATATATTTACGAGTCACCAGAAAAACTAAATGAATATATTAAAACTTTAGATCCAGTTTTTGGTAAATCGTTTGCTGAAAACGCAAAGACTTTTTTAGGGAATCGCCAAAAAAAGGAATTAAGACACATCCTAGACTATAGAATTGAAAAACACGATAGATATAATCTTCCTGAAGCTGAATTGAATTCTTTCAATCAAGTTTTACATGATAGAGCAATAGCAATTTTGGAAAATACATTAGAATTGAATTTAAACTATCTTGTAAATGATAAAAGGGAGCTTTCATTTAAAGAACTAGATGGCAATGCTCAAGAAATTGCTTTGCAGGAAATAAAATATGACTTATGGGATCTTTATGGAGTTGAATTAGATGAGCAAAATCAGAATGAGTACTTAGACTGCTTTACATTCAAACCAACATACGACAGAGCGGGTACGTGCGTTAATATAGAATATATACAAAACAAAGATATTGAAGATGTGATATCAAGAATGAATGACACGCAGGAATATGAATTATAGCTTAAGGCAAATTGCCTTAAGCTTTTTGTTTTAAGTTTATTGTATATACAGATATGTCTATTTAAGGCAGATTGCCTTAAGAAATGTTAGGAGATGATGAGCGATGTACTTTAATAATGATATTAAGATCAATAAATTTATAAATAAATCCGATTTTAACATTTATTTGAACGTTATGTTTCGTACTGACAGTTCACAGAGATGGACGAATGAACTTACACCTGAAAATGAATGCTATACTATGGGAAATCCAGAAGATACAGGTGTCTTTCGGCTTGAATTGAAAGATCGTGAAGATATAAAAAATATTCTTTTTGATCAATGGAAGAATGATGTAGACCATCTGTTTTTTGCTAGAGTTGAATGCCCTAGAGATGATATTTTTGAATGGAATGAATATATGCATAAGGAAATGCGGAAAATTCTTCAGGACATGATAAGCAAGCATTATTATCCAGTTCTGATTGTTATTCATACCGATCAACCTAAGGATTCTTGTCATTTCCATATTCTTCTGGATTATATTGATCCAGATAATTAAATCAGAAAGATGATGTACGGCTATTATAAAATATGCAGGATGAAGGGAAGGTGTTGCAAAGAATGCATTTAAAAAGATATTTATGTACTGGAATGTTATCCTCAATAATATTGGTATCTTCGTCATTTGGTATACAGGCTAAAAGTACCAGTACATTGCACATAGAATTGACTGGCGGTTTAGGGACGGCAGAAATCATGACGGATGAAGATATAACCTATCCAGTGGATGGTGGAGATGATTCTTTTTCCTTTGATAAGGGGACACAGTTGAAAATAACGATTCATTCAAAATATGGTATCGACTCCGTACAAGATGATAATTCCAGTTCCGTCTTAAAACAAAAAGGTAAAAAAATCGAAAAGATATCTGCAAAAGATTATACATTTACTTATAAGACACAGGATATGGATACCAATTTGACTATAAATCTGACTGAGATGCATTCTCGTTTTAAAATCACATCAATTACTACCGATGAAGATGGTGAAGTAATGCCAGGTTATGTTAAATATGGTTGTGTGAAAAAAAGCCTTTATGAAGAAACAGATAAGAATATAGAAGAAGCTATTGAATTAGCACAAGAAAATGGTTTGGAAAATGACTATCAAATTTTAGAGTCTGACGAAAATGGAGTACTTCAAACGAATGATTTTTTAAAGGGTACTTACATTATTAAAAAATTGGATGATGAATCTGAATCTGAGCCTTTTGAACTGATTGTAACTAGAAACAAAGACATTCCATATACATATATCCATCTAAATAATGGATATGAGTTTTCTTCTGATAAAACTGGAACAGTAAAAATGATTGAAAGCAACCAGTATATTAAGTCAGCAACAAGAATCATTTTGAAAAATAAGAATGATAAGCTTGTTGAAGATAATGGAACATTTAAAATCAAAATGTTAGACAGTGAAGGGAAGGTGTTGAAAAGCTATAAAAATGACTATTTAAAAACAGATAAAAAAGGATACATCAGTATGTATGACGGTGTGCGTTGGATAAGTACATTTACATTAAAAAAAGGCAAGTGTGTCTTGCCTGTGGTTCTTCCTGATGGAGATTATAAAATTGTAAAAGCTGACCTAAAAGATGTATGTTTAAAGACTTCTGATTTTAAAATTTCATCCAATACCATATCCGGTTTAGATGGTGATAGTCAGCCAATTAGCAACACTGTATTGCAGGTAAAAGGAAATTAATGTATGTACGATTTTTCAAAAATCAAATTTGATACGTTCTGGAGAGAATCGCAGAACAGGATATATTTAGACGGTATGTATGAACCTTTGCCTAACGCACCTAAAGATGTCATAGATAGTTATAATCGTTATAAAGATCAGATTAGTCAGGCAAAACGAAATATATCAAAATCTATATTTAAAGGATGATGCCTTTAAGGCAGTTTGCCTTAAGGATTGAATTGTTTGTATTTTTTTGAATCTTATATTAAAGTAAAAATGGAATTCATAACAGAAGGAGAAATCATTGTTTCTAAAGATGCAGGCTTTCCGTCTTGAGAAAAACGGTAATCGTAATCATTGAAAACGGCCTGTTTTAGGATACTGTTCAATTTCTTGATGGATTGTGTTACTACAAACTTTCTTCCACCAAAGTCATTAAATAATCTTGTGTCATTATAACCTAGTCCTGCATCTGAACAGTAGATGATATCCTTGTTCTCAAACATTTTAAGCATCTTCTTTTCAGCTGGAACAGCACAAAGTGATTCATTGTCACTTCCTGGATTGATGCACATACTTAAAGGAATTCCATCGGCATCCATGAAAAGTCCCATCTGAACGATTGGATTTGGACGATGTTCTTTAGATACACCATATTTTAAAAGTCCTTTTATCAGTTCACCTGTGATTTCATCATATACATCCTCATCTTCGGATTCTTTTTCAAAATAGAAGTTTGTACAGTCAAAATAACACACATTCGTATTCCTTTTGATTACTTTATTACTTGATTCAAATAAATGAGAAAGATACTCATCATAATTTTCTTCCAGTATATCCATGAAGCGAAGGGTATCCTGGTGTGAGAAATCAAAATCACCATAGAAACCAGTAAGATTATTTAAAGTATGCATCTTGCTTCCTGGATCAAGAATCCGAGAAAAAGTAAGAACCATATTTATCATATTTGGATTGAAAGCTATTTTACGTCCGCTGCATACTTTATCAAAGAAATCAGAGATTCCAAGAGATGAATAAAGTTCTTTCAAATAGAAATAGCCAGTATTCTTACAAGTGGATTTAGAAACAGTATTTCCTTGATTGATGACTTTGTCATCAAAATTAACAGTGATATTATATTCAACTTTACTGTTCTTTATATTTTCGTTATATTCCTTGACTCTTTGTTTGGCATACTCTAGAGGATCATCTGTAATCTTTAATAATTCAGAATGTTTACCAATACGTTCAACATTCTTAGTGGTAACCTTTTTACCATTGCGAATCCCAACCTGAATGAAGTAGGTAGGATCTTTAGATTTTCTGTCGTAGTTAAGTTTCATGAGGGAAGACTCCTTATATAGAACTATTATATCACATATTACAACGCCGTACAACATCCATACAACAAAATAAAAAGAAAATTTGACATAAAAAAAGCGCTACATAAGCGACATTTGGAGTATTTACGATTTTACAACTGTCGAACTACCGTAAAATTAAGGTGATGATAGAAAGTGATGGGATGATTCAAATGTTGGAGAAGCG
>OKSA01000579.1_pt1 | contig 35621 bp, 26 predicted proteins | sample 1601181 | NCBI WGS metagenome assembly OKSA01 (sample SAMEA3541538, study PRJEB24748) | human gut metagenome | biome: human gut; feature: human-associated habitat; material: faeces | place: China | collected 2012
CCCGGACAGGAGGTCGTGACCACGGGCTTCTCGCAGTATTTCCCCGCCGACGTGCTGATCGGCTGGGTCGAAAGCGCCGAGCTGAACGAAACCCGCACGGCGTTCAAGGTGCGCGTGCGGCTGGCGGCCGAAATGTCGCGCCTGACGGATGTGATTCTGGTCGAGAACCGCGACCTGACCGAAATCCGCGATTTGCAGAATAGTGAAAAAGTAGAACAACATACCCGGCTGAACTAAATGCACAGAACGCTTCCATACATTTCGCTTTTCGTCGTGACGGTGCTTTTGCAGGTCTTTCTGTTCGACAATCTGTCGATCAGCATCTACCTCAATCCGCTCGTCTACGTGGCGTTCGTCGCCCTGCTGCCGCTGGATACGCCGCCCGTGGTGCTGCTCGCATCGGGACTGGTCATGGGCGTGACGATGGATTTCGCCATGGGAGCCGCGGGCGTGAACACCATTGCCACGCTGCTTGTCGCCTTCGTGCGTCCGGCGCTTCTGCGGACGCTGTATACCCGTGACGATCTCCGCGAAGGCGGCGTCCCCTGCGCCGGGCGGCTCGGACGGCGCGTATTCCTGAATTACCTGATCGTGCTGGTGCTCCTGCACCATGCCGTATTCTTCTCGCTTGAGGCCCTTTCGTGGATGCATGTCGTGCGCACATTGGTGCGTATCGTCGTCAGCGGCGCCGTGTCGGTGGCCTTTATCTGGATTATCGCCCGTATTTTCACCGCAAAACTTCCCGTGCGCGTATGAGAGACTCCGAAGGATTCGTCCGGATGCGCACCCTGCAGTGCGTGGTGCTCTTCGTCTTCCTGCTGATCGGCGGCCGTCTGGCCTATATCCAGCTTGTCGATTCGAAATACAACGAACTGGCCAAGGCCAATGTGCTGCGCCATGTGGTGCAGTACCCGCCGCGCGGCGAGGTGTTCGACCGTAACGGCGAATATCTGGTGCAGAGCCGCGAGTGCTATGACCTGATGGTGATTTACAGCGAGATCGACAAGCATGGGTTCGATACGCTGCGCATGTGCGACGTGCTGGGGCTTTCGCGCGGGAAACTCGAAAAAGAGCTGGCCAATGCCCGGATGCGTCCCCGTGCGCCCCGCGTCGTGACCAACTACATTTCGAAAGAGGACAAACTCCGTTTCGACGAGTGCAATTTCCGCGGTTTCTATACGGTTTACCGCACCGTCCGCCGTTATCCGCGTAAAATCGGCGGTAACCTGCTGGGGTATGTGAGCGAGGTGAATGCCGATTACCTCAAGCGGAATCCCGAATATAAGATCGGCGATTACGTGGGCATGGGCGGCGTGGAGTCGGCCTACGAACCGTTGCTGAGGGGAACGAAGGGGGTGAAGATCCAGGAGATCGACACCCACGGGGCCATCAAGGGCTCCTACATGAACGGCGTTTACGATTCGCTGCCCGAGCCCGGCAAATATATCGTCAGCACCATCGACGCCCGCCTGCAACTGCTGGGCGAAGAACTCATGCGCGGTAAGGTCGGGGCGGCCGTGGCGATCGAACCTTCGACGGGGGAGATCCTGATGATGGTTTCCTCGCCGACGTACGATCCCGACGAACTGGTGGGGCGCGAGCGCGGTAACAACTACATGAAGATGCTGGGCAACAAACGCCAGCCCTTGTATAACCGTGCCGTGAGGGCCAAATACCCGCCGGGTTCGACCTTCAAGCTGGTGCAGGGCCTGATCGGTTTGCAGGAAGGGGTGCTCCGGCCTACGGATCTGCATGTCTGCCACGAGGGATACCAGGCGGGGCGACGGCGTATGAAGTGCCATTCGCATGCTTCGCCGCTCGACCTGCGTTTTGCCGTGGCGACTTCTTGCAATGCCTATTTCTGCTATGTCTTCCGCGATATCCTGGACAATCCCAAATACGGGAACGTCAAGGAAGGGTACGATGCCTGGAAAGAGTATGTCGAGAGCTTCGGTTTCGGCCGCAAGCTGGGTTCCGACTTCCTCGACGAGCGCGACGGGTATGTCCCCGACCGGGGCTGGTACGACCGCCAGTACCGCGGGTCGTGGAATTCGTTGACGGTCATTTCGCTCGCCATCGGGCAGGATGCGCTGGGCTGCACGCCCTTGCAGCTAGCCAACCTCGCGGCCATCGTCGCCAACCGCGGTTATTACTACATCCCGCATATCGTCAAGAAGGTCGAGGGGCGGGATTCGCTCGACCGCCGTTTCTACGAGCGCCATTATACGAAGGTCGACCCCAAGCATTTCGAGCCGATCGTCGAGGGCATGTGGCGGGGCGTCAACGTCGGCGGCACGTCGATGCTGGCCCGGCTCGAAGGGCTCGATGTCTGCGGTAAGACCGGTACGGCCGAGAACCCCCGCGGGCGCGACCACTCGACCTTCCTGTCGTTCGCACCGAAGGACAACCCGAAGATCGCCATTTCGGTCTATGTCGAGAACGGCGGGTTCGGCGCCTCGGCGGCGCTGCCCATCGCCAGCCTGCTGGAAGAGTATTACCTGACGGATACGATCCGCCGCCCAGCATTGCTGGATTATGTCAGGAACATGACCATAAATTACCCTGCGTATGACCGCTAACCGCCATAACAGTATCTTCTACGGTGTCGACCTCTGGACAGTCCTGCTGTATGTCCTGATCGTGATGGCGGGGTGGGTGTCGATCACTTCGGCCTCGTACGACGAGGGTACGGCCGATGTCTTCTCCTTTTCGCACTTCTACATGAAACAGCTGATGTGGATCGGCGTGGCATGGACTACGGCGGTCGTCGTGCTGTTGCTCGACGATCGGTTTTACCATATGTTCGCCTACCCGGCCTATTTCGCGGGCCTTGCGCTGTTGGTCGGTGCATTGCTGTTCGGCCGCGAGGTCAACGGGGCCAAGGCGTGGTTCGAGTTCGGGTCGTTCCGCATGCAGCCGGTCGAGTTCGTGAAGATCGCCACGGCATTGGCGCTCGCCCGCGTGATGAGCGCCTATTCGTTCTCGATCAACCGGCCGGGCGACCTGTTCAAGGTCGGGATGGTGATCTGCGTCCCGCTCTTTATCATCATCCTGCAGAACGATACCGGTTCGGGCATCGTGCTCGGGTCGTTCCTCTTCGTGCTCTACCGCGAAGGGCTCAACAAGTGGCTCTGCATTCCGGTGCTGCTGATCGCTGCGCTGTTCATCTTCTCATTCCTGCTTTCGCCCATGACGATGCTCGTGTCGATCATTCTGGTCTGCACCCTTTCGCAGGCGATGATGAACGGCCACTGGCGCCAATGCCTCGTTTACCTTGCCGCACTGGCCCTGGGGAGCATCCTGCTCTGCATGGCGATGGGCCTTGTCGCGCCGGGCTTCATGGATCTGCATGCCTGCCTCTTGACCGTGACGCTGCTGTCGCTGGTCTGGGTGGTGGTTTATGCCTACCGCACCAACCTGAACAATATCTTCATTACGGTCGGGCTGTTCCTCTGCACGGTGGTTTTCCTGCCTACGACCAACTATATTTTCAATTCGATCCTCAAACCCCACCAGCAAGACCGTATCCTGAGCTTCCTGGGCATCATCAGCGACCCGCTGGGGACGGACTACAACGTCAACCAGTCGAAGATCGCCATCGGCTCCGGCGGCTTTCTGGGAAAGGGCTTTCTGCAGGGTACGCAGATCAAGTACGGGTTCGTGCCCGAGCGGCATACCGACTTCATCTTCTGTACCGTGGGCGAAGAGTGGGGCTTTGTGGGGACGATGGTCGTGCTGGCGCTGCTGTGCCTGCTGATCCTGCGTTTGATGCGCATGGGCGAGCGGCAGCAGGAACCTTTCGGCCGCATTTACTGCTATTGCGTGGCGGCCATCCTGCTGTTCCATGTGCTGGTGAACGTGGGGATGACCATCGGGCTGATGCCTGTCATGGGGATCCCGCTGCCGTTCATGAGCTATGGCGGCTCGTCGCTCATTGCCTTTACAATACTGTTGTTCATTGCCGTACGGCTCGATGCGTCCACGCGGCAATTCTCCCTGAATAATAAATTCTGACACACATGATCCGTTACAATCCCCGGGGTTTGTCTCCGAACGAGGTCGCCGAGAGCAGACGGCAGCACGGCGACAATGTCATTACGCCGCCGAAGGACGATTCGGTATGGAAACTGCTGGCCGATAAGTTCCGCGACCCGATCATCCGCATCCTTCTGCTGGCTGCGGTGCTCTCGCTCGCCATCGGTTTCGTGCATAAGGATTTCACCGAGTCCATCGGTATTATCTGTGCGATTATTTTAGCCACTTGCGTCGGTTTCTGGTTCGAGTGGGATGCCATGCGGCGTTTCCGGCGGCTGAACCAGGTCAACGACGATATTCCGGTCAAGGTGATGCGCGACGGTGCGATGCACGAAGTCCCGCGCCGCGACGTCGTGGTCGGGGATGTGGTTTACATCGAGAGCGGCGAGACGGTGCCTGTCGACGGCGAGTTGGTCGAGGCCGTGTCGCTGAGGATCAACGAATCCACGCTCACGGGCGAACTGGAAGTTGACAAAACGGTGGACGAGGCGCACTTCGACCCCGATGCCACCTATCCGTCGAACGTCGTGCTGCGCGGCACTACGGTCGCCGACGGTTACGGCGTGATGGTCTCGACGGCCGTGGGCGATGCGACCGAAGCCGGGCGCGTTACCGAACAGGCGACCGTCCAGAGCGAAGAGCAGACGCCGCTCAACCGCCAGCTGACACGCCTTTCGAAACTGATCGGCCGTGCGGGCATCGTGCTTTCCATCGCTATTTTCTGCGTCATGCTCGGCAAGGCGATCTTCATCAACGGGTTGCTCGAAGGCGACTGGCTCGCCATCTCGCAGCACGTGCTGCACATCTTCATGGTTTCGGTGGCGATCATCGTGATGGCCGTTCCCGAAGGGTTGCCCATGAGCATCACGCTGTCGCTGGCCATGTCCATGCGGCGGATGCTCAAGACCAATAACCTCGTGCGGCGCATGCATGCCTGCGAAACGATGGGGGCGGTGACGGTGATTTGTACCGACAAGACCGGTACGCTGACTCAGAACCGGATGCACGTGCAGGAGTTGGTGCGCTACGACGCGCTGCCGATGCACGATTTCGCCGAGATCGTAGCCGCCAATTCGACGGCCTTCCTCGATGTTTCGGGTGCCGTGATCGGCAATCCGACCGAAGGGGCGTTGCTCGAATGGCTGCATGCGCAGGGCGAGGACTACGAACCTCTGCGTGCGGGCGCGAAGATCGTCGACCGGCTGACCTTCTCCACCGAGCGCAAGTATATGGCGACGATTATCCAGAGCGGTATTTCGGGCCGCCGGATCGTTTGCGTGAAGGGTGCGCCCGAAATCGTGCGTGCGATGTGTGCGCCGGACGGGAAAGACGAACAGGTGGCGGAACAGCTGCTCGGGTTCCAGGGGCGGGCGATGCGTACGCTGGCCGTGGCATGGGCCGAGACGGCCGAGGACGATTGCCAGCGGGCTGTCGCCGCGGCGCAGCTTCATTTTGCGGGTGTGGCGGCTATTTCCGACCCCGTGCGCGAGGATGTCCCCGAAGCCGTCGGGCGTTGCCTGAAGGCGGGGATCGACGTCAAGATCGTCACGGGCGATACCCCGGCTACGGCGCGTGAGATCGCCCGCCAGATCGGCCTGTGGAACGACGCCCGGGATACCGACCGCAACCACATGACCGGTACGGAATTCGCCGCGATGAGCGACGAGGAGCTGCTCGGCCGCGTACAGGAACTGAAGATCATGTCGCGTGCCCGGCCGCTCGACAAACAGCGGCTCGTGCGCCTGTTGCAACAGTGCGGCGAGGTGGTGGCCGTCACAGGCGACGGTACGAACGACGCCCCGGCGCTGAATTTCGCCAATGTCGGGCTTTCGATGGGTTCCGGGACGTCGGTGGCCAAGGATGCCAGTGACATCACGCTGCTCGACGACTCGTTCGCTTCGATCGCCACGGCTGTGATGTGGGGACGCTCGCTATACCGCAATATCCAGCGTTTCGTACTGTTCCAGCTCACGATCAACTTCGCGGCGATCCTGATCTGCTTCGTCGGCGCCGTGTTCGGTACGGACATGCCGCTTACGGTGGTGCAGATCCTGTGGGTGAACATCATCATGGATACCTTCGCCGCGATGGCCATGGCCTCGCTGCCGCCGAACCCCGAGGTGATGCTCGAAAAACCCCGTCCGCGCAATGAATTCATCATTACGCGCGCCATGGCGCGCACGCTTTTCACGTGCGGCATTATCATGGTCGCGGTATTGCTGGGCATGCTGTTCTGGTGGACGATCACGACCGGCGGGCTGACCGTGCGCCAGCTGACGGTCTTCTTCTCGACGTTCGTATTCCTGCAATTCTGGAATATGTTCAACGCCAAGGGTTTCGAAACACGCCATTCGGTCTTTTCCTGCCTGCGCGGGTGCCGTGAATTCTTCCTGATCCTGTTGGCCATCGCCGTGGGGCAGGTGCTCATCGTCGAATTCGGCGGCGAGGTTTTCCGAACCGAACCGCTGGCATGGCGGGAGTGGGCAGTTATCATCGGCAGTACGTCGCTGATTGCAATCGGCGGCGAGATCGTCCGGGCCATAGGCCGCAGGCGTTAAACGGATGCTCTGCCGCTCTTGCCGCAACTGAGGCTGACAGGGCCGTAAGCACTATGTTCTGAGTACTCAAAGCTCGAAAAATAAATGGAAGCGAATCTCCTTCAACAGGAGATTCGCTTTTTTGTTTTGGATATTTTTGTAGTTCGCGGAAAAAACGTATATCTATCCTGTGATCTGTCAGGATTGCACACATACGACCATGTGCCGAAAACCGGCTTATCTGTGAAAACCGTGGCGCGGAATATTTGGGTACAGGAACGTAAAGTAATGGCGAAAAATGAAGAGACCGAAAATGATTCTCATTTTCGGTCTCTTTTATAGAAAATTAATTTACAGGACGCCCTGTTCGACCATCGACTTGGCAACCTTCATGAAACCGGCGATATTGGCGCCCTTCATGTAGTTGATGTAACCGTCCTTCTCCGTGCCGTATTCGAGGCATGCGTGATGGATGGACGACATGATCTGGTGCAGCTTGGCATCGACCTCCTCGGCCGTCCAGTTGAGTTTCTGTGCGTTCTGCGTCATTTCCAGGCCCGACGTGGCGACGCCGCCGGCATTCACGGCCTTGCCCGGGCCATAGGGAATCCTGGCTTCGATGAAAGCGTCGATCGCCTCGGGGCGGCAGCCCATGTTTGAAACTTCGGCCACGACCTTCACGCCGTTGGCCAGCAGTTTGCGGGCATCCTCGCCGTCGAGCTCGTTCTGCGTGGCGCACGGCATGGCGATATCGACCTTGACTTCCCACGGCTTCTTGCCCGCGAAGAACTGGGATCCGGGGAATTTCTTGGCGTAGGGTTCCACGACGTCGTTGTTCGATGCGCGCAGTTCGAGCATATAGGCGATCTTTTCGGCGTCGAGGCCTGCGGGATCGTAGATGTAGCCGTCGGGGCCCGAAATCGTCACCACCTTGGCGCCCAGCTCCGTAGCCTTCGTCGCCGCGCCCCAGGCCACGTTGCCGAAGCCCGAGATGGCGATGGTCTGGCCCTTGATGTCCATGCCGGCTTTTTCGAGCATCTGGCGCAGGAAATAAACGGCACCGAACCCCGTGGCCTCGGGGCGGATCAGCGAACCGCCGTAGGTCATGCCCTTGCCGGTCAGTACGCCTGTGTTCTCGCGTGCCAGTTTACGGTACATGCCGTAGAGGTATCCGATTTCGCGGCCGCCCACGCCGATGTCGCCCGCCGGGACGTCGGTCTGGGGCCCGATATGGCGCCACAGCTCGACCATGAAGGCCTGGCAGAAACGCATCACCTCACGGTCGGATTTGCCCTTGGGGTTGAAATCCGAGCCGCCTTTCGCACCGCCCATGGGCAGCGTCGTCAGCGCATTCTTGAAAATCTGTTCGAAACCGAGGAATTTCAGGATCGAGGGATTCACCGAGGGGTGGAAACGCAGGCCGCCCTTGTAGGGGCCTATTGCGTTATTGAACTGGATACGGTATCCGATGTTGACCTGGACATCGCCCTTGTCATCGACCCAGACCACCTTGAAGGTGAAGATACGGTCAGGCTCCACGATGCGTTCTGCAATGCGGTTGGCCTCGAATTCCGGATGCTGGTTGTAAGCCTCCTCTACCGTCATGAGAACTTCGCGCACGGCTTGCAGGTATTCGCTTTCGCCGGGGTGCTTGCGCTCAAGTTCCGCCATCAATTTGTTTACGTCCATATTGCCTGAAGTTTTAAAAGGTTGTTTCTTTATTACAAATATAATATTATTTCTTATAAATTGTAACTTCGGGGCGAATTTTTCCGCGGAATTATTATTTATCGCCCTCTTCCTTGACGATACCCTTGTTCGAGCGCCCGTCGATGCAGACCCACAGGGGTTTTTCGAAGCGCACCTGCCGCAGGAACGTCCCTTCGTAGACCGCGCGGCGGCCGTCGAGTTCCCCTTCGCGGAAAATACCGTCGCCGCGGAAGGGGTTGATCGTCAGGTAACCCACGCCCAGCGAGGTGACGTTCTGGAAAAAATGCGTGCCCTGCGACGGTTCCACCTCGAACTTCTCGATGCCGCATTCGACGATCACCTTTGCCTCCGAGATGTGGTTCCATTTCACGGGGACGCCCAGGAACGGGTCGGAAGAGCCCCAGCGGCCGGGGCCGACGAGGATGTAGGAGCGTTTTTCATCCTGCATACGGTTGTTGAATTCGAGCAGCTCTTCGGCGATCTTTTCGGTCGAGAGCGAGTCGAACGTATCGCTCTTGATGTAGATGATGTCCGCGATGTCGCCCATCATGCCGATCCCGAGGGCGTTCTCGCCGTATATCAGCGCGTCGGAGACATCCACCTTGCTCCAGTCGATCGGGCGGTTGTCCTGGTTGTCGATGATCGGGCGGATCTGGAGCAGGTTGAATATTTGTTGCTGTCCGGCCTGTACGTCCATGTTGACTGCGAATTCGACCTCTACGGGGCAACGCATCTCCTCGGCTCCCAGCCTCAGGATGTCGCTGATGATCTCTGCGAGCGGGAAGGTGTTGTACTTCAGTATGTTGTTGAACGTGATGACTTTGCGCCCCCGGTCGAACGGGCTGTCCGAGATGCGTTCGTTCTCGCGGTCCCATACCGAGCAGACGAACCGCGCGTTGCGCAGGCCGGCGATCCGGGCGATGTCCAGCCTGTGCAGGTTCACCGCGTCGTCGATCGACGTGCGGAATTCTTCGGGCTTGAGGCTGAGTGCCAGCACTTCGTTCTGTGTGTCGCGCAGCGCCAGTTCGGGGGTCGAGGTCTGGAGTACCTTCTGCGGGTAGCGGGGCGAGAAGCGCAGCGTACGGCCGCCGTCGACGACCAGTTTGCCCAGCCCCATGGCGATGTTGCAGACGCCGTCGGCCGGGGCCTCGTCGCCGATGGGGTAGTAGTTGATCGACCGGGCCACGCCCGAGAAGGTCGGGAAGAAGAGGCCGTCCTGCTCGGTGCCGCATACCTCCTGGATGATGACGGCCATTTTTTCCTCCGAGATCAGGTTTTGCGACGAGGAGAGGTAAGCCCTCGACGTGGCGAAATAGACCGAGGCGTAGACGCTCTTGACAGCCTTGAGCAGCAGTCGGAGCATCTGATCCCCGTTGTCCACGTAGGGGATCATGTAGGTGGAATAGATGCCTGCGAAGGGCTGGTAGTGCGAATCTTCCAACTTCGACGACGAACGTACGGCCAGCGGCGTGCGGACGGTCTGGATGTAGGCCTTCAGCTCCTGCTGCAACTTGGCCGGAACTGTCGAACTGACGAATTCCGAGAGTATCTCCTCGTCCGAGAACTCCTGCGAAATGATGTATTTGAGGCCGTTGAGGCGGATGAAGTCGTCGAAATAATCCGTGGCGATGACCACCGAGCGGGGGATCATGATGCGCACGTTGGCGTGCTTGTCGTAGAGCCGGTGCTTGAGGATCATCGAATTCATGAAGGCCAGCCCGCGGGCCTTGCCGCCGAGCGAGCCCTCGCCGATGCGTGCGAAGGCCACCGCGTCGCTGTAAGTTTCCGGGTCGAAACGCGCCACTACGCCCTGGCCGAGCAGCGTGCGGTAATCCTTGATGAGGTTGACGATGCGCTGGCGATGTTCCTGGGTCGAAGCGAACTGGCTCTTGTTGCCCCGGCGGATCGCCGCCGCCAGCGGGAACAGCCCCCGGGAATAGAGCCATTTCGAAAGGTGGTTTTGCGACGTGTGATATTCGAATGCCTTGTCGGGGATCGTGGCGATCATCTCCTGCATCTGCACCAGGTCTTTGGCCTTGCCGATGACGGCACCCGTGTCGGGGTCTTTGAAGAGGAATTCGCCGAAGGCGAACTCCTTGTCGATATATTCGTGCAGCTGCGTGAGCAGCGTTTTGGAATTCTTGGCGATGAACCCCGCTCCGAGCTGGCGGGCCTGTACCTCGAACTCGGTCTGCGACGATTGCAGCAGGACGGGCATCAGCGGGTTGTCGGCCTTGATGCGGCGGCAGAGGTCGATGCCCGCGTCGCGTTTCTCGCTCTCGGGCGGGTCGTTGCGGTGCAACACGAACCCTACGTCGGAGATCACGCCCAGGATGTTCTTCTTGTAACGGTCGTAGAGTTCCACGGCCTCCTCGTAATTGGTGGCCAGCAGGATTTTCGGCCGGGCACGCTTGCGCAGAATCTGCTGTTGCTCGTTGAAGGCGTCCTTGAGGAATTCGGTGTTCTGCAGCAGGATCAGCTTGTAGAGCTCGGGCAGGTAGGTCGAGTAGAAACGTATCGAGTCCTCGACGAGCAGGATGGCCTGCACGCCGCCGTCGGTGATGTCCTCCTCGGCGTTCATTTTATCCTCAACCAGCTTGATGATGGCCATGATCAGGTCGGTATTGCCGTGCCAGCCGAAGATGTAGTCGAGCCCCGAGCGATCCTGCTCCTCCAAACGGCGGTAGATGTCCTTCGAGAAGGAGGTGAGCAGCGCGACCGGGATCTGGGCATGGCGTTCCTTGACGATCTTGGCAAACGAGAATACGTCCAGCTCCCCGACGTTGTACATCGTCAGGATGAAGTCGAACGAGTCGTCGCGGCCGAGCAGCTCCAACGCTTCGCGTGTGGAGCTCACGCGCGTGAACGACGGCGGGTTCGACATGTTCAGGTCGAGGTATTCCTGGTTGATCTGCGATTCGATGTGTCCGTCCTCCTCGAGGATATACCCGTCGTAGCTGCAGCAGACCAGCAGGATCTTGTGGATTCGGTATTTCATGAACCGGTGCTGGGCTTTGTTCCCGTCCGGCAGGTATTCTTCGAGATTCTTGTTCATCGCGACTTCGTTTATTTCAACAAAAATAGGAAAAAATCGCCAACTGGGAAAAAGAAACTTTCCGCCGGCAGGTATTGCCGGCGGACGAGGGGTGTTGCCGGGGGCGTCCGGGTTCAGACCCTGGCGCTGAAAACCATGTGGCGCCAGAGGTAGGGTATGCGTCCGGCGCCCGTGAAGGCCAGGTGATGGTATCCCGCCTCCCTGAGCAGGATGGCGAGTGTCCGGCGCGACCAGAACTTGATGTGGCCGCCTTCCCACAGGGCGCTCAGGTGGTGATCCATCTTGTTGGCCGCCGCGATGGTGAGGTTTTTCAGGTAGCCGTGGTAGGGTGTCGTGACGATGAACTGGCCGCCGCCGCTGGCTTCGAGGATGCTGCGGATGAACAATACGAATGCCCGCGGTTGGTAGAGGTGTTCGATGACCTCCATCGAAATCACTGTTTTGAAGGGAATGCCGCGCAGTTCGGACGGGAGTTTGCCCGAGGTTACATCACAGACGAAAAACCGCTCCGGATTTCCCCCCCCCTCATTCGGTTGGCGATCGCTATGCCCTGTTCGGAGGCGTCGATGCCGTAGACGCAATAGCCTTTCTCAGCCAGGTAATTGGCGAAATAACCGTTCCCGCAGCCTACATCCAGAATCGGAGAACCGTCCGTAGGCAGTAACCGCTCGATGTATTTACCGAGCAGTTTGTGGTAGAACATCGGCTGGGCGTCGCGCCATCCGAATTCGTTGTAGCTGGATGCCGTCATGGTGTCGTGGGATTTGAATACGCAATAACGGACAAATGTAGGTATATTTTTCATCGCACGCAAGCGGAACGGCGTTTATTTACAGCGGGTTTCTATTGCCTGGGGGCGACTTTCCGGAAGGGCCTGCGCGATTTTCGTTTTTTATTTCTATCTTTGTTCTGATAAAAAAACGATTCGCAATGAATACGGACAAATATATCCTTCAGGAAGTCACTACCTCCGCACAGGAGCGCGAATGGCTCGATTTACCCAAGAAGATTTACAAGGGCAACCGCAACTGGGTCTGCCCGCTGGATCAGGACATAACCGAGGTTTTCGACCCGGCGCGGAACGAACTCTTCGCCGAAGGCGAAGCCGTCCGGTGGGTGGTGCGCAACAGGGCCGGCGAGGTCGTGGGGCGTATCGCGGCGTTTTACAACCGCGAAAAGGCGGCCATCGAGGAACAGCCCACGGGCGGCTGCGGTTTCTTCGAGGCGATCGACGACCAGCAGGTCGCCGACATGATGTTCGATGCTTCGCGCATGTGGCTCGCCAGCCGCGGCATGGAGGCGATGGACGGGCCGATCAACTTCGGGCAGCGGCGCGACTGGTGGGGACTGCTGGTCGAAGGCTACGAATTCCAGCCGCTCTACAAGAATCCCTACAACCCTCCATATTATAAGGAGTTGTTCGAGAATTACGGCTTCAAAAACTATTTCAACCAGCACAGCTTTATCTGGCGTGCCAATGTCTCGGAGGCCAGCGAACGGATTTTCGACCGCGCCGAACGGCTCCTCTCTACGCCGGGGTATCATGTCGAGAATATTGACATGAACAATCTGGAGGACGCCGCCGAGAATTTCCGGCTGGTTTACAACAAGGCGTGGGCGCTCTTTTCGGGTGTCAGGCCCATGACACAGGAGGAGGCGATGCAGATGATGAAGGCCATGAAGCCGATTATCGACCCCGACATCATCTTTTTCGCCTATTTCAACGACGAACCGATCGGGTTCTTCATCACCGTGCCCGACCTGAACCGCATCATCGGGAAGTTCAACGGCAAATTCGGGCTGATCCAGAAGCTCCGCCTGATGTGGGAGCTGAAAGTCCGCAAATCCTGCGACCGCATCTTCGGCATCATCTTCGGCATCGCCCCCGAGTTCCACGGCAAGGGCGTGGAGTCGGCCATCATGGCACGTTACTGGCATTTCATGATGGGGCAGCAGAGCCGTTACAAGACGCTCGAGCTGGCATGGATCGGCGATTTCAACCCCGTGATGAACCGCATGATCGAGACTTATGTCTGCGCCACGCGCCATAAGATACACACCACCTACCGTTACCTCTTCGACCGGACGAAGGAGTTCCACCGCTGTCCGCGCCTGGGGGTGAAACGCCGCGAGTAAAACCTAAAACCGTACCTATATGAAAACCACAGCATTTACCAAGTACCACATTGCCGCGGGGGCCAAGATGGCCGAATTCGCGGGATATAATATGCCGATCGAGTTCACGGGGATCAACGACGAGCACATGGCCGTGCGCAACGGCGCCGGCGTATTCGACGTGAGCCACATGGGCGAAATCTGGGTCAAGGGGCCCAAGGCGCTCGACCTGCTGCAACGCATCACCACCAACGACGTGTCGAAACTCTTCGACGGCAAGGTGCAGTATTCGTGTATGCCCAACGGGCACGGCGGCATCGTGGACGACATCCTCGTCTACCGTGTCGATGCCGAAACTTATATGCTCTGTGTCAACGCCGCCAACATCGAAAAGGACTGGAACCACATCTGCGAACAAGGCCGGGCGTTGGGCATGGAAGCCGGTCACGGCAAGGAGCTTTACAACGCTTCGGACGAGATCTGCCAGCTGGCCGTACAGGGGCCCCTGGCGATGAAGGTCGTGCAGAAAATGTGCGCGGAGCCGGTCGAGGATATGGAATACTATACCTTTAAAAAGATGAAGGTCGCCGGCTGCGATGCCATCCTTTCGATCACGGGTTATACCGGATCGGGCGGCTGCGAGATCTATGTGGCCAACGAGGACGGCGACAAACTCTGGAAGGCGCTCTGGGAGGCCGGCGGGGAGTACGGGCTGAAGAACATCGGCCTCGGGGCCCGCGATACGCTGCGTCTGGAAAAGGGCTTCTGCCTCTACGGTAACGACATCGACGACACCACATCGCCCATCGAAGGCGGCCTGGGTTGGATCACCAAATTCGCTGAAGGAAAGGATTTCATCGACCGGGCGCTGATGGAAAAACAAAAGGCCGAGGGGGTTACGCGCAAGCTCGTCGGGTTCCGGATGATCGACCGCGGAATCCCGCGCCACGGCTATGCGATCGCAGCGCCGGACGGTACGCAGATCGGCCATGTTACGTCGGGTACGATGTCGCCCTGCCTGAAGGTCGGCTTCGGCCTGGGCTACGTGAAGCCCGAATATGCCAAACCGGGCACGGAGGTCGCCGTCGTCATCCGCGAGAAACCCCTGCGCGCCGAGGTGGTGAAGATCCCGTTCGTTTAACCTGCCCGGCCGGCTTGCACTCCGGCCCGCCCGGTTCGGGAATGTTTTGAAAATTAATGTAATTCTGTGATATGAAAGCAAAATACCTCGGACTCGACCTTTCGAGTCCCGTTGTGGTCAGCAGTTCGCCCTATACGGCGACTATGGCCAATATCGGACAGTGCGTCGCGAACGGCGCGGGCGCTGTCGTCCTGAAATCCATCTTCGAGGAGCAGATCATCCGTCATGCCGCCGCGCTGGATTACTCGTCGCAGGGCATGGGCGATTCGGGCGAATACCTCGAACGCTACATCGGCGATGCGTATAAGGGTGAATTCCTGAAGCTTGTCTCCGATGCCCGTACGACAGGGGTACCCGTCATCGCCAGCATCAACTGCATCGCGGCGGACGACGGGTGGACGGACTACGCCGTGGCCATGGAGGCTGCGGGGGCCGCAGCCCTGGAACTGAACATCTTTCTGCAACCGACCGACCGCCACCGTACGGCGCAGGAGTTGGAACAGGAGTACGCCGATGTCGTGCGCCGCGTGGCGGCTGCCGTGAAGATCCCGGTGTCGGTGAAGCTGCCGATGCGCCTGACCAATGTGCTTGCCGTCGCCGATTCGCTGCTGGCGCGCGGGGCGCGGGGCGTGGTGATGTTCAACCGCTTCTTCGAACCCGATATCGACGTGGAGCGCATGGCGTTCGTCAACGGCAACCCGTTCAGCGAACCTGCGGAATTGCGCAACGTCCTGCGCAGCGTGGCGCTTTGCTCTACGGCCCTCCCGCAACTCGATGTCGCCGTATCGACGGGTGTGCACGACGGCGAGGCTGCCGTGAAAGCGCTGTTATGCGGTGCCAATGCGGTGCAGGTCTGCTCGGCGATCCATGAGAAGGGCTTCGGTGTCATTGCCGACATCAACCGGTTCATCGACCAGTGGGCTGAGCGACACGGTTTCGAATCCCTGGGCGAGTTCCGCGGCAGGATGAATTACGGCAATGCCGAAAGCGATGTTTACCAGCGCGTGCAGTATATGAAATATTTTCCGCACGACGCCGAATAGGCGCCGGCGCCTATTGGAGCGATACCCCGCAGGCCGACGGCCTGCGGGGTATCGCTTTTTCGGGTTGCCTCGGCCGGTATCCTGTCTTTGCAGCCGGCTACCTCCGGGCGGGGCGTTGTCCCGGGGTGCGTGCGGTTGACCCCGATCCGGTTGTCAGTCCCGGCAAACCTCCCCCAAATCCGCCCGAAGGTCTCGTGCAGCCGTGCCGTGTCGCGGATCAGCTCACGCAGTTCCGCCAATTTGCGGGCGTTGTCCGATTCCGGTATCCAGAGCCTCAGGTAGCCGCCTTCGGCATATTTTCGTTGCAGGTGTTCCACGCAACGGTCGAACTGCCCTTCGCGGCTGAGCGCAGGGGAGTGCGCCGTGCCGTATTGTATCGTGCGGCGGATTACGGTTTCAGGGTCGATGCAGCGGTCTGCCTCGGCTACGATCCGTCCGTAAATTGTGCGCGGGGCGTGGTCGGACGAGGCCCGGTGGTCTTCGATGGCGTCGCGCATCACGGCCATCTGTTCCTCTGTGAACCGCTGCCGCATAAAAGAGTCCCCGAGCAGGATTTCTCCCGAGCGGATATGGTGCGACTCCCGTCCGTATGCCAGCCCCGTGTCGTGGTAGGCTGCGATTGCGTAGACCATGTCGGCATCCACCTCGTAATGCCCGGCAAGCACGAGGCTCTGCGCAATGACCGTGCGCACATGGTCGGTGCGGTGTGCCGCATCGAACGCCCCGTAGCGGGGAATGATCTCGGCCTCGATGTAGGCCTTCAGTTCTTCGGATGGTTCCATGGTGCAAAAGTAATATATTTATCCGGATAGCTCATTTGACCGGGGGATACTGTAAAAAGAAACGGCCGACTGTTTCTGTCGACCGTTTCTTTTCTGTATAAGGATGCTATCCTTATCGGTTTGTGCTGTTATTTGAACGAACGCGTGTGCTTGTAGTCTGCAGCGTACGTATTGTTCATGTAGATATGGAACGTCGCCTTTTTGCCTACGCCTTCCGAGTCGTTCAGCGTTTTCCATGAATCATCCCATTCTTCCAACTTCGAGTGGTCGAAGCGGTAGATATTGTAGAAATTCGGATAATTTCCGGGGTTGCTGTTCTGGGGCCCCCGGCAGTCATCGCTGTAATATCCCCAACGCTCCTTGAAGCCGTCGACATAGGTGCAGATGAAATAGTAGCGGGTGTCCTTTCTTCCGTCTTCATGCGAAACGACCCATGCATAATCGGAAATACTCCATTCGCCCTGCCCCTGATAGGTCATCTCTGCCGTATCGGGTACATCATGTCCGAACCAGGGCTTGTTCCAGAGTTCCACTTTCTCGATTTCGCGCATCTTGTAGGTCATGGCGTTGAAATCCAGGGCGACCCAGTAGATACCGGCTTTCGAAACGGTGTTCGTTGCCGGGTTTTCAGCGATGGCGAAGGTCATGTTGCTTGCGTCGAGCTTGTAGTAGCGGCCTTTGTCGTCGGTAATGCTGAAATCACCCGAAGACAATTGCGTGAAGCATTCGAAAATGCTCGCTTCACGGCCGACATTCAGATCGTCACTTCCCTTCGCAACCAAAACGGGCAGGGCTTTGTTCAGGGCGATGGCTTCCTGGTTCTCGGTGGCGGAACCCTGCATGTTGACTGCGAGGGGTACTCCGAGCGAACGCTCCAGCAGGAAGAGGTCGTCATCCGTATTGTTCATATGAACCCAGAACGAAACTTTCTTTCCGTAGCCTTCCCTTTCCTTTTCATTCACTTTCCAAGTGTTATCCCACTGGTTGCTGAATGTATGGCGGAAAATGTTGTAGAACAGCGGATTCTTTTCAGCCTCAGACTTCTCCGAGTCACGGCAGTCGTCTTCGAAATGTCCCCAGAACTCGGACGAGCCGTCGGCATAGGTACAGATGAACTTGTGGCGGGAGTCCGTGTTGCCGCCCTCTTTGACGTTCCATGCGTAGTCCATAATGCCCCATACGCCGTTGCCTTCGTACGTGAGTTCGGCCTTGTTGCCCGGACTGGAAATGAAGAGCTCGACTTTCGAGATTTCCTTGAACTTATAGGTCATATTGGAGAAGTTCACGTAGAGCCAGTAAATGCCGTCGTGCTCGACAGTTACGGCAGTCGTCGCTTCGTTGTCCTTGATGAGTTCCATCCTGTTCTTCTCGGCCAACCTGAAGTTGCGGTTGAGGTCGTCGGTGATAATCAGTTCGCCTGCAGTCAGCTTCGTAAAGATTTCGTAAGCCCCGGCCTCGCGCTGATCCGTGTACTTGCCTTTCGCCGTGTGGATGACGCTGGCAGCGAACAGGGTGAGCTCCTTCTGTCCCTCGGTGATTCCTCCGGAAATCTTGATCTCCGAAGGCATCGGGTCTACGGAATTGATGCGGGTGAGGGATACCGTGCGTACTCCGGCTTCGCTGCCGTAAATCTCTGAGTTCAGGCCGCACCATGCGCGTACCGTCCATTTGACAGTGGCGGTTTCGCCCAGGTCTGCACCTGCCAGTGTGGCGACCGTATTTAAAGTAGAACTTGCGACCTTGGCCGAGGGTTCGTACCCGTTGTTGTCGCTGGTGAGGACATAGAGCGGCTGGCTGAAATCCCCGTCTACATTATCGAACAGCAGTTCGTAGGTGATATAGCCGTTCTTGCTTGCTTTGGAAACCGCCCATTCGAAGTGGGTGGTGTTGCCGGTCTCCAGCATGATCGTCGCATTATTGCGCGGCAGGTAAAGCTGATCCGCGGGGGTGATATTGCCCGAAGGCGTCGTATCGTCGTCGCTGCAGGCGGCCAGGCCACATGCCATGGCGGCTCCGGCGACCAGCATCATGATAATCTTCTTCATAAATCGGTTGGTTTTGACGGGTTAGAACTTGACATCCTTGATCATCCACATGGATTCGATCGCCTGCGCAGCACTGGTATATGCACCCAGCGAACCGCCTACGTCGCCGTTCATCGACGAACGGGGCTGGTAGCACTTTACACCGAAATAAGCCTCGGGCCAACCTTCCGGCGTCTTGTCGATCGTCGCCCAGTAGTAGGAGGCATGACGGTAGAGGTAATTGTAGAGCTCCTTGCGGATTTTGCCGTCGAACGAGTCGACTTCCGTGTCGAGGATCATGCGCGTGAACCAGTGGAACATCACGGCGTGGAAGATCGAGTTGTTCTCGTCCGTCCCCTCGTCGCGCGATACCATTTCATAGTTGTAAACTTCGTTCATGCGGGTCGAGGTCATCTGGCCGCGGCCTGCCTGGATCGCCTTGCGCAGGTAACCCGTGTCGCCGGTCAGTTTCCAGATCAGACGGCCGGCTTCCATGCAGGTGCCCTGCGTGTAGCTCAGCGGGGTGGAGCCCAGCGTGCCGTCGGATGCCATCACGTCGATGTTCTGGTCGAAGCAGGTGCAGGCCTGGTCGATGTATTCCTGGGCAGCCTCTTCGTTGCCTGCTGCGCGGCTGTACTGTGCCAGTGTCGCAGCTGCGATGGCTGCAGGGCCGTTCGTGCACTCGTTGGGCCCCAGATCCGACCATTTCCAAGGCAGCCAGCCGGACTGCGTCAACTCGTGACGGGGCCATACGCACTCGTCCCAGGTCTGTTTGGCGGCATTATAGTAGGTCTGATTGCCGGTCGCATCGTACATTTGGAGCAAGGCGATGATGATCCAGCAGGTGTCGTCGGTGAAATCGTTGCCAAAACCCGTCGAACCGCGCCAGCTCTGGTTGCCTTCGTAGTTGTTACCGCGCTTGTTGTACCATTTCTGGAAATAGCCCTCGATACGGGCTTTTTCCTCGGCATCGGTCGCCTTGATACGGTTGTAGTATTCTACCATGGCAGCCATGGCGTGTGCCTGCTGCCAGTAGTTGTTGAAATTGGCCCCGCCGGTTGCATTGTATTCCCTGTAAGAGAAGACGCCTTCGTAGCCATTGCGGTTTTCACTGCAGTAGAAGCGCTCGATGAAAGCCGTGGAGCAGGAGTCCGCCGCCTCAGTCCAATCGATCGTGTAGGGCGCGTACTGGGTGTTCCCCGTTACTTTTTCCGGCTTGGTAAGATCCTCGTATTCTTGTTCCGAGCAGGCGCCCGAGACGGCTGCTGCGGAAAGGGTCAGCATGGCAACAGTCCATCTGAATAGAGATTTTCTCATAATCTATAGGTTGATTTTAATTTTTATTCAATACTGTTTTGTTTCCTGATTCGCGTCCGAATCATTTCTCCGAATAGCTTTCCGCGCGTGCCGTCTTCCGGACTGCGCGGCAAAGGTTCCGGGCGGCCCCTCCCCGGAGGGAGGAACCATCCGGTATCTTGTTGCTATTTGAAGATGTATTCGTGCCAGAATCCGCCTGCCTTGTTGTCTCCGTTCAGGTATAGGTAGCAGTCGAAATCACGGCCGCAATCCGAAAGGAGGAAATTATAGGTCTTGTTCCAGTCCTTGTCGCCATCGTTGTAAGTATAGATGTATACTCTCAGATAGTCGGTCGTGTAGGAAGAACCCAGCGAGGACGTCGTTCCGAGGAACCATTTATTGCCGTCGGCAGTCGTCATGTTGAAGCGGTGGCGCGTATCGTTGGAAGAGTTGACGGATATTTCGTTATCGTAGTCGAGCAACTCCCATACGCCCTTCCCTTTGTAGGTGAGGGTCTTGTAGACGGTCGACATCGAGTTGTCTGCCCACGATGCGGCATAGTATTCGATCATGCTGACCTGAACTGCGGTGTAGGTCATCGCACTGAAGTCGATCTTGATCCAGTAGATGCCGGCCTTCAGCGTGTTGGCAGTCGAAGAGCCGTCGACGATATGCTTGATGCGGCCGTTGCTCTTGAGCGAGTAGTAGCGATCCAGTTCGTCGACTACGGTGAATTCGCCCTCCGAGATTTTCGTGAAGCATTCGTATACACCGGAACCGACTGCTTTGCCGTCGAGGTACGCCGGGATCAGCTTGATGCCTGCGGCATCCTCCACGGCTTCACCCTTCAGCGTGACGGCCGTCGGCAGCGGATCGACCAGATTGATACGTGAAACGGTGAGCACATTGGCCTGCGTGTAGGTTTGGGAGAAGAGACCTTTGCCTGCACGTACCGTCCATTTGATCTGCCCGGTCTTGGCATTCTCGATTCCCGCCAGGGCGGCCACTTCGTTCAACTCTTTGGCCGAGATGCTCAGCGAAGCTTTGGAGCCGGTCATCTGGCTGGTCTTGATGGCAAGCGGTGCCGAGAAATCGCCGTCCGCTTTGTCGAACAACACTTCGTAAGTGATGTATCCGCCGTCTTCGGCAACGGAGGGGGCCCATTCGAAACTGGTATTCAAACCCTGATCCAGGTTGACCGATGCGTTGGCCGCGGGGGCGTAGAGCTCGTTGCCGGGCTGAATATTGAAATTCAGATCCTGGCCATCCTCCTCACAGGCGGTAAACCCGAGGGTGAGGGCTCCTGCGGCGAACAACATGATATTTTTCAATATGGTTTTCATGTGTTTTTCTTGATTGGTTAGTTAATCTCCTTTACAACTTGGCTGTTACCATCCCGGATTCTGCGGCAGGTTGGCGTTGATGTCACGCTCCTTCTGCGGAATGGGGAACCAGTATTTCATGCCGTAAGCATTCTGGCACTGGATGTTGCTGCCATCGTCGAGGAAGGGGGCACCCGTAGCGCGGGTCGTGAGATATGTGGCTCCCGTGCTCTTGAGCGACGGATTGTCGAGCAGGGCCCAACGGCGCAGGTCGAATGCACGGCGGCCTTCGAGGGCCAGCTCTACGCGGCGCTCGTCGCGGATAATCTGGCGCAGGTCGCTGCTGCCCGGGTAGGAGCAGTAGGCGGCGTCGAACCCGGCGCGTTCGCGCAGCGGTTTGATCGTCTTGTCCCAGATGTCGGATGTCATTTTGCTCTGCTCGTTCATCGATTCGGCATACATCAGCAATACGTCGGCGTAGCGGATCTCCATGAGCGATTTGTAGGTGTTGCCCTTGCTGTCGACCATGTCGGCGTTGTAGTTTTTCAGGGTGTAATACCCCGTAGCCGTGCGATCCTGCGTGCCGTTGTACGAGTCGAAACGTTCGTTGTCATTTTGCTTCTTTTCGTCCTCGGCTCTCGTATAGCAGGTGTAGGAGCCTTTGCCTTTGCCTTCGGAGCCGATGAGTCCCAGCCCTTTTGCGTCGGGAATATCCACGGTGCAGCCGTTGAAGGCGATGGTGGCTTCGAAACGCTTGTCGCGCTTCTCGTAGTCCGTGTCATCGGCGACGCTGCCGTCGAGTTTGCGGTAGGCATCGACCAATTCCTGCGTCGGCGACTGGGTGGTTACACCCTTGTTGCCGATGGACTGGGGAACGAAAGCATTGAAATTGTTCCAGGATCTGACGATGTTGTCAATGCCGCCGAGCGTGGCGAACTCGATCGTCATGATCGACTCGGGGCCGTAGCAGCACGACTGGTCGTGGAACAGTTTTTTATAATCCGATTCGAGGGCGTAGGTACCGTACTGCGTCGAGTTGATCAGCTTGTCGCACCAGATGGCGCAGTTCTCGAAATCGTTGTCGTAAAGGTATGCACGTGCATTGAGCGCCACGGCTGTGCCGCGCGTGTAACGTCCGTTTTCAGATTCCGGAATATCCGTGTTTTTCGGCAGGATCTCGGCTACCTCGGCAAGTTCCGAGTGGATGAACTCCTTGATCGTGGCGGCGGGCGTTACCTTGACGACGCGCGATTCGGGGAGCGTCGGGTTGGTCGTGAAGAACGGCACGTCGCCGAACCACGTTACCAGGCGCAGGTAGGTGAAGGCGCGCATCAGACGGAGTTCTGCAAGCATGCGCGTCTTGAACGTCTCGTCGATATTCATGCGATCCTGGGCGTCGAGTGCCGTGTGGATCGTACGCAGTTCCTGGTAGCACTTGTCCCATTCGTCCGAGAAGCGGCCGTTCGAGGTATTGGCCATACCCGTTACGATGCTGGTTTCGTTCGTCGAGTGGCGGCTGCCGTACACGTCGTCCGACAGGAGGTTATTGGCGAAATAGTAGTCTTGGTGCCAGCACTGGTTGTACCCCAGGTACAGGGCCGTGCGGACATTGTCCTCGATCGTCCAGAAGGTCTCGTCGGTATAGGAGGTCGTCGGGTATTGCTCAAGGCCTACGCAGCTGACCATACCGAGGGAGAGGACGGCTAATATATTTTTGATTTTCATATTCTTTCCGATTGTTTAATTGTTAGAAAGTCAAGTCGATACCTCCACCGAAGTAACGCAGGGTCGGGTAGTTGCGCACCGAGTTGTCCGCTCCGCCGCTCATGTTGTTGCCGAACGAGGTGGTCTCGGGGTCTACGAATCCGTTTTTGGTCCAGGTCAGCGGGTTCTGCGTGTCGAAATAGATGCGCAGTGCCTCGCAGCCGAATTTCTTCGTCCACTTCTTGGGAAGGGTGTAGCCCAGCTGGATGTTCTTGACACGCATGTATGCGCCCTCGAGCAACATCAGATCCGAGCCCGTGTGACCCCAGTTGTTCGTGTCGCTCACCGAGCCCGATACTCCCAGGCGCGGCCAGCGTGCGTCGCGGTTCTGCGGCGACCAGTAGTCGAGCTGGTGGTCGAACATGGTCATCGAGTAGTCGGCGTGGAACGGCTGCACGAGCTCGCCGCGAACCGGGTTCTCACGCTTCAGCACGCCCTGGAGCATGATGCTGAAGTCGATGCCTTTCCACTTGACATTGTAGGTGAAACCGTAGGTATAGCGCGGGAAGGCATAACCCAGGTAGGTGCGGTCGTTTTCGTCGATCTTGCCGTCGCTGTTCAGGTCGACATAGCGCACGTCGCCCGGACGGAGCTGCGAACGGTCGATGCCGGTCGGCAGGGCTGCATCCTGGATTTCATCGTAGTTCTGGAAGAAACCGTTCGTTTTCCAGCCGTAGAGGGCATTGATCGGCAGACCCTCCATGATGATGGTGCCGGCACTGTCGGCAGTTCTGATAGCCGGGGTTCCATAGCGGACTACCTCGTTCTGCGAGTCGGCGAGGTTGAGCGAGAAGTTGTGCTTCCAGTTGCCGCGCGAGAGGTTATAGTTGATGGTAAGTTCCCAGCCCTGGTTGTCGAGGATACCGCGGTTCTCCTTGGCGATCGAGGCGCCGAAGGTTCCGGGGACGATCGGGGAGAGGAGGATATCTTCCGTACGCTTGTAGAAGTAGTCGAAGTTGACGCTCAGGGTATTCTTGAAGAACGTCGCATCCACACCGATGTTGAAGGTCTTGGCGGTCTCCCACGTCAGCAGTTCATTACCCATGGTGAACATCAGGCCCTGAACCGGGACGCCGTTGAAACCGTAAGCGTTGGCCCAGGTGCCGTAGGTGGTCATGAAATCGTAGTCGCCCACATCCTGCTGGTTACCGTTCAGACCGTACGAAGCACGGAGTTTCAGGTCGCCGACACGGTCGCGGTAAGTCTGCATGAAATTCTCCTGCGACATGCGCCAGCCCAGCGATACCGAAGGGAAGAAGGCGCCGTTGCGCTCCTTGAGGAACTTCGAAGACATATCGTAACGGGCGGTGAATTCGAAATAGTAGCGGTCGTCGTAGGAGTATCCGGCGCGGCCGAAGAACGACTGCAACGCACGGCGGTATTTGCTCTGCGACGAGAGCTTGGTGCCTTCCGTGGCAATCGAACCGTCACCCGGCTGGTCGATGCTGTTCATACCCTGGCGGGCGGCCGTGATGTCATAGCCGATCTCCGATTCGTCCGACCAACCGAACAGTCCGGTTACGTTGTGCTTCTCCTTGAACGTGCGGTTGTAATCCAGCATCAGCTGTGCGGTGACGAAAGTGACTTTCTTCGTCCAGTCGTCTGCTTCGCGCTTGGTGTTGCCGCCGGTCGTAGCGGTCGAGATATCCGAATGGGCTGCGCCGTTGTCCACGACATACTGGTAAGTCTTGTGGGAGGTGAAACGGTGCTCGTGGCGGACTTCACCGCCCAGAACGGCACGAGCCTTCAGGCCTTTGATGATCTCGAAATCGGCCGTAAAGGTACCGGTGAGGTATTCGTGGTCGTTTTTGTTGGTACCACCGCCCATAAGGCCGGCCAGCGGCGATACGGAATAGCCGCCGTACTTATAGTTGTTGCCGAAGAAGATTCCGTTCTCCTCGTGGCGGTTGAAGTAGTAGTTCGGGAAACGGACGAGGTCGGCGAAAAGGAAGCCTTCGTTGGCATCCGACGGGGAGTTGATCTCCGAACGGGTGAAACCGACGTTTGCGCCCAGTTTCAGCCGGCCGAATTCGGTCGTCAGGTTCGAACGCAGGTTATAGCGTTTTACGCCGTAATCGGGGCCCACGTAGTTGGATTCCTGGTCGAAATAGCTGGCCGAAAGCATGTAGGTGGTGGTTTTCGTACCGCCCGTAACGCTTACGTTGTAGTTCTGCTGGAGTGCGTTCTGCATGGCCTGCTCTACGGCAGCCTCGCAGTCTCCGTGGTTGTAGAAATCCTGGATTTCGGCAGCCGTGAAGAGCGGCTCGCGGCCGACGTTGCTCAGGGCCTCGTTACGCAGGATCGCGTTGCGGTAGGTCGGAACGGCCTTGTAGAGGATATCGGGGTTTTCGACACCGACTTTGGCGCTGAAACGGATCTGCGGAGCCATCTCCTTGCGGCCGTTCTTGGTCGTGATCAGGATGACACCGTTCGAGGAACGTGCACCGTAGATAGCGGCCGAACCGGCATCCTTCAGGATGTTGATCGACTCGATATCGTTCGGGTTGAGATCGTTCATACGGCCTGCGTCCGGCTGGGGTACACCGTCGATGACTACCAGCGGGGTGTTGTTACCCATGGTGTTCACACCGCGGATCGAGATGTTCATCTGGTTGTCCGTCGGGTTGAAATTTTTGGTCTGGATGATCAGGTTGGCTGCCGCACCCTGCAGTGCCTGCTGGATGTTGGCCACCGGGCGGTTCTCGATTGCCTCCGACTTCACGGTCGAAACGGCCGAGATGATGTGGCGCCGCGTCGTCGTGCCGTAACCTACGACTACGACTTCATCCAGGTAGCCCGAATCTTCTTCGAGCGTTGCTGCGATGGAGGTGCGCGTGCCTACCTGCATCGTTACGGTCTTGTAGCCGAGGAACGAAATCTGCAGTTCGTCGTTGTCGGTTACGCCCGAAAGGCTGAACTGGCCGTTGGAATCGGTCGCAGTGCCGTTCGACGTGTTCGAAACCATGACTGTGGCTCCCGCGACGGGCAGGTTGTTCTGGTCGACGACCGTACCCGTGATCGTTCTTTTGGTGTCTTGGGGTGCCGCCTGGACAGCTTCGAGGGCAGCAACGCACAAAAACAACGCAAGCGCCCGCTGCAACCAGCTTCCGGCTGTCATAAAAATGGATAAATTTTTCTTCATAAAGATTGGTTGGTTTTGTCCATAGTAGATGAATGATGATTGAAAATGAAATTCCCCCATATGCACGATTCGTACATATATATAATAGAAACCTCAGGGGAAAGGAGTCATTTTGGCATAGGCTTATACGATTTTAGGTTGTTTTTAGGTTTATGATTTGTTAAAAGTATATTTCAACACGTTCAAATTGCAATTCAAATATAGAGGATTTCCCCCCCCCGTCAGGTACGAATTTGAGCATTTGTAGTACGTTATTGTGTCCCGAATATAAAACCCGGGGCATTTTTAAGAATCGCCCGCGCAGAAAGTCCGATTCTTGTCATTTTTTAATATTTCGGTGTCAGATTTCATAATTATCCCCTCGTAAGCCGTTTCATATGGCTGCTGAGTGGCTTTTTTTGAAGTATGTATGGGTATTTCCGATGTATACAGGACGGTATGTACGGCCCTGCCGGAGGCTGTCGTGGGAATACAGATTTATGCCGTGCGGTATTGGCCGGAGCGATGCGGAAGGTGGCTGGAGCGGCTTGTAACGGGGCGAATTGCGGGGTGAATGGAGTTGCTGCCGCTGCATGTGGGGAAGGGTGTGCGGGTGAAACTGGCTTCGGTGGGCGGATCTTGTTGCGGAATGAAAAAATCGCTCCCGGAAAATCTTATTGTGTTAAAATCTGCATATTACGTGGAAAAAAGTTATATTTGCTTATGAAAAATGATTTTCAACCTATCAAATCTGATATGCAGCAGGAGCGAGACAAGTTATGTTACCTGACGATCGGGGATAAGGACGAGAAATGGGGCGTTGTCGTCACGACGATCGGGTACCAGTTTATTCCGCCGGGGACGAAGTACCCGCTCTCGGCACATCCGGACAAGTACTCTTTCATGCCCCGCGGCGGACGGATACTGAACGAATACCAGTTGGTGTATATCACCAAGGGCTCCGGGTATTTCGCTTCGCAGTCCTGTCCCGAGGCGCCTGTGAAGGCCGGGACGGTGATGCTGTTGTTTCCCGGGGAGTGGCATAGCTACCATCCCGACGACGCGACCGGCTGGGACGAATACTGGGTCGGGTTCAAGGGTTCCTATATCGACGACAGGGTGGCGAACCGGTTTCTCGTGCGCGAGCAGCCGTTACATAATATCGGGATAAGTTCGGGGATCGTGAGCCTGTATGAGGAGATACTGCAACTGGCGTCGGCCGAAAAGGCGGGGTGCCAGCAGATGATGTCGAGTATCGTGCTGCACATCCTGGGTTCCATCTATTACAAGGAGCGGAATAACTCCTATGCCAATACGTTCATCCTTGAGAAAGTCAATGCCGCGCGGGAGCTGATGAAGGATGTGGATAACCCGCGTGACGTCGAGGCGATCGCCCGGGAACTCGGGGTCAGCTATTCGTGGTTCCGCAAGACGTTCAAGGAATACACCGGGATATCCCCCGCGCAGTACCAGTTGCAGCAGCGGCTCCTGAAGGCCAAAGAGATGCTGACGGGGACGGATATAAATATATCGGATATCGCCTATGCCTTGAAGTTCGTGAATACCGGGCAGTTTTCCACCTTTTTCAAGCATAAGGAGGGTGTCACTCCGTCCGATTTCAGGAAACGGAACAGCTGGAAATAATCCGGAGGAACGGGTGTCGCTGCCCGCTGCGTGGAAATGCCGGCGGGTGGGCGGCCTTTGGTAAGAAGGGTGCTGTCCGGCGAAGGGGAGGGCCGGCCTTGCGCCTCCTAGTGGCGGGTCGACTGTCTGGTTCCTCTCTTTGGGGTGTGCCGGGCGGGTTGCCCGATACCTCTTTCATGTGAGGAGTCGGCGGGCGGATGTTTCTTACGGCGTGGTGAAGGGCTGGTTTGCCGGATGCCGCGCTTCCCTACGGTGCCGGCAGGGCGCAGGAGCCTCTTTTTTACGGCGGCAATGCCAGGATTGCAGGGTTTCCTGCGCTGGCGCGGAACGGGCTGCCGGATTCCTTTCTTTTCCAAGGCGATACCCCTCCCCAGCGTGGTGATAGCCGGGATATTGCGCGCGGATGCTGTTCCGGAGAAGCCGTTGCCGCGTGCCGGGGCTTACCGGGACAGGATCGTAGATAAAAAAATCCCTCCGTTTTGCGGAGGGATTTTTACCTGTAATTTGCGGCCGGGCGGCCGTATGCAGTGTCCTGCAGGCTGGGTTCTTATTTCGCGTACGAGACGGCGCGGGTTTCGCGGATCACGGTGATCTTCACCTGGCCGGGATAGGTCATCTCGTCCTGGATCTTCTTGGCGATATCGTGCGACAGCCCTTCCGACTCCTGGTCGGTGAGTTTGTCTGCACCGACGATCACGCGCAGTTCGCGGCCGGCCTGGATCGCATAGGTTTTCACGACGCCCGGGTACGAGAGGGCGATGTCCTCCATCTCCTTCAGGCGTTTGATATAGCTTTCGACCACTTCGCGGCGGGCGCCGGGGCGGGCACCCGATATGGCGTCGCAGACCTGGATGATCGGTGCGATCAGCGAAGTCATCTCCACTTCGTCGTGATGGGCGCCGATGGCATTGCATACTTCGGGTTTCTCCTTGTATTTCTCGGCGAGTTTCATGCCGATGATTGCGTGCGGGAGTTCCGGTTCGTCGTCGGGTACCTTGCCGATGTCGTGGAGCAGGCCTGCGCGGCGTGCCGTCTTGGGGTTCAGCCCCAGCTCGGCGGCCATGATACCCGCGAGGTTGGCCGTTTCACGGGCGTGCTGCAGGAGGTTCTGGCCGTAGGACGAACGGTATTTCATTTTGCCGATCATGCGGATCAGCTCGGGGTGCAGCCCGTGGATGCCGAGGTCGATCGTGGTGCGTTTCCCGACTTCGACGATCTCCTCTTCGATCTGTTTCTGTACTTTGGCTACGACCTCCTCGATACGTGCCGGGTGGATGCGGCCGTCGGTCACCAGCTGGTGCAGCGCCAGGCGGGCGATCTCGCGGCGGACAGGGTCGAACCCGCTGAGGATGATGGCTTCGGGGGTGTCGTCTACGATGATCTCGATGCCGGTCGCTGCCTCCAGTGCCCGGATGTTGCGGCCCTCGCGGCCGATGATGCGGCCTTTGACCTCATCGCTTTCGATGTTGAAGACCGTCACGGCGTTCTCGATGGCCGTCTCCGTGGCCACGCGCTGGATCGAAGCCACGATAATCCGCTTGGCCTCCTTCGTGGCGGTCATCTTCGCTTCCTCGATGGTTTCGTTCACATAGGAAGCAGCCTCGGTCTTGGCCTCGGCCTTCATGTTCTCGATGAGGATGTTCTTGGCATCCTCCGAGCTCATGCCCGAGATTTGTTCCAGCCGCATGTTCTGCTCGCGCATCATCTGGTCTACTTCCTCCTTCTTGTGCTCGAGGATTTGCAGCTGGTTCTGCATCTGCTCCTTCAGGCGCTCGTTCTCGCGGAGTTTGTTCTCCAGCTCGCGCTGCTGGTTCTGCAGGTTGCCCTCGATCTGTTTGGCGCGCTGTTCGCTCTGGGCGATCTTCTGGTTGCGCTCGTTGACCTGGCGGTCGTATTCGCTTTTCAGCTGTATGAACTTCTCTTTTGCCTGGAGGATTTTCTCCTTTTTAATCATCTCCCCTTCGGCCTCGGCCTCTTTCAGGGCGGCTTCGCGCCGCTTGCGGATCGAGGTCTTGGCTACGAGGTTCGTGACGACCGCGTAGATTCCGACGGCGGCCACGGCAGAGATGCAGGCAACCAAAATGGTGGTATACATGTTTTTGTTGCTGTTTTGAATTTGTTATTATAGGGTTTGTTGTAGTGCATAAAAAAACCGCATAGGATTCCTTAGTCTTGTTTGACGAATCTGCAGATAAGTCATGTGTGGGGGCTCCGACAATCGCAATCTTCCAACGGTACGCCGTAGCATACACCCCGAAGGGTCAAGGCCTGATTTTGAAGCGCCTTGAGTTGCCCCAATTTAAAAAGTGTTCAGTTTCGCAAAGCTGTAAGGAATCTATGCGGGTAGATTTTTCCTTCGTATGTTAAAGAACCTCGTTTTTTACGGTTTGCCCGGGCAAATCCCGTGCCTGGCCCTCACTCACCGTTGCAGGGTGTTGAGGTAGGCGTCAATCTCTTCCCCGAGCCGCCCCAGATGTTTCAGGTCTTCGTCGCCCAGTTCGCGGCTTTGCCGCATGTCGACGTTTGCAATGGCGAATTTCAGTGCGGCCATCGACAGGTAGTCCTGATCCGTCCAGTTCTTGAAGTTGTTCTGTTTTATCGCCGCGAGGTAGTTGTTCACCTCCCGTTCGGCAAGACGGTATACCTCCTCCTTTTCGCTTTCGATGTTGAGCGAATAGCTTTTCCCGGCTATCTTGAGGGTTATCGCCTGTTGTGCCATGTCGTTTTTGTTTCGTTTATCTTGCTGCCTCTTATTCATCTGCGGCCCGGGTGCTGGTTGCGGCGTTACTGCCGGTTCGCCGTCCCTTCCCGTTATTCGGGCCTTCCGAGCAGTGCGATGCATTTGTCAACCTCCCGCATAAGACGGTTGACGCGCGCCCGCGCTTTCTCCCGGTTGCGGCTTTCACCCGCCAGTCCCTCCGTCAGTTGCATACGTGACAATTCGCCGTCGAGTTCGCGGATGCGCTCCTGCAAAGTCCTGTTTTCGGCTTTCAGGTTGTCGCGCTGCGCCGTCAGTTCCGCACACGATTCCGACAACCTTTTGTGGTCGTCGATGAGCTGCCGGATACGGGCTTCGATATTCGTTATCACGCTTTTTTCGGCCATTGGGTCTCGGGTAAAGTCCGATTTACATTTCAAAGGTATGAAAAGGAACGCTAAAAAACAAATTTTATTTCCCGACGGCCTTTCCGTAAAGGTCGTAATCGGCGGCGCCGTCGATCCGTATTTCGTAGAAATGCCCCCGCAGAAGACGCCGTTCCGCAGCCGGGATCAGTATCTCCTGGTCGACCTCGGGCGAGTCGTATTGCGTCCGTCCGACATAGTAGTCGCCCTGCCGCGAATCGATCAGAACCCGTTCCGTGCGGCCTACGCGGCGCAGGTTGTTTTCGCGGGCGATGTCGTTCTGGAGCGTCATGATGCGTTCCACGCGCTGCTGTTTGACCTCCTCCGGGACGTCGTCCGCCAGTTCGCGTGCCGAGTAGGTGCCCTCCTCCTCGGAATAGGCGAAGACCCCGAGGCGTTCGAACCGTACGTCGCGTACGAACTGTTCCAGTTCCGTGAAATCCGCTTCCGTTTCACCGGGATAGCCGACCAGCAGCGTCGTGCGCAGCGCCAGGTCGGGGATCGCACCCCGCAATTTTTTGACCAGCGCATAGGCTTCGGCCTTGGTGTGGCGGCGGTGCATGGCCGAGAGCTGTGCGTCGGAGATGTGCTGGAACGGGATGTCGAGGTATTTGCAGATCTTGGGCTCGGATGCCATGGCTTCGATCACCTCGTCGGGGAATGCCGTGGGATAGGCGTAGTGGAGGCGTATCCACCCGATGCCGTCGATGCGGCACAGGCGGCGCAGCAGTTCGGCCAGGCGGCGCTTCCCGTAGAGGTCGAGCCCGTAGTAGGTCGTGTCCTGCGCAATGACGATCAGTTCCTTCACGCCTCCGGCCGCGAGTTTGCGCGCCTCCTCCTCCAGCTCCTCCATCGGCACGGAAACGTGCCCGCCGCGGATGAGCGGGATGGCGCAGTAGCCGCATTTCCAGTTGCAACCCTCCGAGATTTTCAGGTAGGCATAGTGCCTGGGCGTCGAGAGGTGCCGTTCGGTGGCCAGGGCCGGGTCTTCGGCGGCTCCCAGCGCCCGGGCGATGCCATCCCATGTGCGGGCGCCGAAAAACCCGTCCACTTCGGGGAGTTCGGCGCGCAGAGAGTCGGCATAGCGTTCCGAGAGGCAGCCGATGACGAACAACCGCTCGATTTTGCCGGCATTTTTCGCGGCCGCCGCGCGCAGGATCATGTCGACAGACTCCTGTTTGGCGTCGCCGATGAACCCGCAGGTGTTGATGACCACGACCTTGGCGTCCGTGCGGTCGCTGTCGAAAAGGACTTCGTAGCCTGCCGCCGCGAGGCGTGCCATCAGGTGCTCGCTGTCGACCGTGTTCTTCGAACAACCGAGCGTTATGACGTTGATCTTTTTCATTCCGTATCTGGTTTCCGCTGCAAAAGTACGAAATAATCCCGGAATCGCCGCCTGCCGCGGCGGTTCCCCGTGCATAAAAAGAGGATGCGGCCCCGAAGCCGCATCCTCCTTCCAACTAAATTAAACCAACCCTTACCACATGACGTTTATCGTGTAGGCCTCGATGCCGTTCCCGACCGAAGCCGAGGAAACGTCCGTAAAGCCCCAGAAGCGTTCTTCGGCGAGCATGAAGATCGTATATGCGCTTCCGGACGCGACGTTGTAGACCTTGAACGAACCGTCCGTGTTCTGTACCGCCGATTCGAGTGCCCCGAGCAGGTCGTTCTTGACCGTGCCGATCATCAGCATGTTCATATTTTCGCGCTTCAGCGTGTTCATGACGCCGTTTTCACCGCCGAAGGCGTTGATCTGCTCGGTCGTTTCGAAGCGTACCGTGCGGAAATTGATGTCGTAGGCGATGTCTACGGTGCCGGTCACGGTGCCGTTTTCATCCTTGTCGGTGCGCGTACCTTCCATCAGCGGGGAGAAGCCCGTGACGTAGCAGCCTTTGCCGCAGGCCGTGGCCTTGACCGAGCGGGTCGGCTGGTTGAAGAAAAGCGTGCTGCCCTTGTAGGTCGTCCTGTCGGTCAGCCCGTTGAAGGCGAAGGCCGTCCAGCGGTAGGCGTTGATCGAGATCTGCATCACCTTGTCCAGGTTGGCGTTGTCCGAACGGTCGAAGACCGTGAGCCATGCCTCTTCGCGGCTTTTGAGCGTGTTGACCATGTAGTTGTTGAGTGCCGTGTAGTCGGCATCGCCCGTAATCAGCGCCCCGTCGCTCAGGCGGCTGACGAACTGGATCCTGGCGTTGAACTTGTCGGATGGCTTAGCGACCACCGAACTGAGCGAATACTCGTAATCGTCCGAACAACCGGTGAATACCGGGGCTGCCATGGCGAGCGCGAGCAATGCTGCGAGATATTTTTGTATGTTTTTCATATTTTCGACTTTTGTGAATTCGACGAACTGCTATTTAAGTACCAAGGTGGCTGTGATCGGGTCATGGTCGGAGAGCGATGCCTTGCCATTGGCGGCAGGGCAGGAATGGGATTTGAAATCGTGGCCCGTCCATCGACCTTTGGGGAAAGCAAAGATGTGGTCTACCCAATACACCCCGATGTGGTCGCCTAAATTACTGAATTCAGGAAACACGTTTGTTCCCCATCCGACGTTCAAGTCTCCCATCAGGATTGTCGGGTATTCGGGATTGTTCAGCCCGGCTTGTGTTACAACATTTTGTTCCTGCTGTTGGATGACCTGATCTATTCCGCAATGGTCGAAATGCGTACAGATAATGCGCACGATCTGTCCGTCCGAATCGGAGGTCGGTACCAGAATGTCGATGTAGCCCATACTTCGTTGGTCATAACCATACAGATAATATTCATAGCCTGTATTCCACTGGTAGTTGCCCTCGCCGTTGGCATGTTTGTAGGGATGCAATGCAGAGAAGGAACTTACGATCGGGTATTTCGAGAGGATGCCGTTGCCGTAGAATCCCACGTCCTTGGGATAGGACATGATGAAATAGGGGTACATGCCCAGGCGGGACGCCAGTTCGGTCAGCTTCTCCTTGCCCATGCGGCTGGTGCCGGTCTCGAGCTCGTTGATGCAGACGATGTCGGGGTTCTGGGCCTTGATCAGGTCGACGTACTCGTCGACGATGAAGTCGATCTGGTTGGACTTGTCCGTCATTTCGAACGACAACACGTTCCATTCCATCACTTTCAGTTGCACGGTTTGCGCCTCGGCCGCAGCCGTCGTAAGGAGCAGGCCGCATAAGGCACCTGCACGGATGATATGTTTCAGCAGTTTCATATTCGGTAATGATCTTGGTTGTTTACTAATAACCTTGGTTCTGGGTCAGGTTCACCGTGCCGTTGAATGCCGTTACGGGGATCGGGAAAACCTGGTTGATGACGGGATCGAACGTGCGCCCGTTGTCATAGTTGCTCGGCGCGTCGATGACCACCTGCTGCAGGTCGTAATCCCAGTGCGAGTTCACGCGCTGCGTGGGTTTGGCATAGGCCTCCTTGGCGTCGCCCCAGCGAACCATGTCCAGGTGGCGGCTCGGCATGAACTCGAACGCCAGTTCGCAGCGGCGCTGGTTCTTGAGTTCAGCTTTGGTCGCCGGGCTGTTCTCCGGGAGACGGGCGCGTTTGCGGATGCGGTTGAGCAGCTGTTTGGTTTCTTTAACACAAATATTTCGTATTTGATTCATAAAATCTTCATCACAATTTAAAGCAAATGCTTTCCCCATTTGTTTAATTTCAACAACAGTATCATGCATCAAAGCACAGGCGTTAATAATATCTCTTGCATAAATTTCCATATAACGATTTAATTCTGTCGTTACACCACGTACTTCTATTTCAAGTTTTGCTGTATCAGGAACAACATTTCTACCTGTTCCTGCATGAACCGTTCCTACATTGACACGTGTTTGTCCATCACTGTTTCGAGGAATCGAATGCAAATTAATAATACAGTTAGCTGCTGAAAGCAATGCATTCTTACCGAATTGTGGAGATTCTGCCGCATGTGTTGAAACTCCATGATAAATGACATCTAATTTCGTTGTTGCAAATGATTCATTCATTCCAAAATAAAGATCGTAATCTTTAACACGAGGCATAATATGCGCTGCAAAAATATAATCGACATCATCTAAAAAACCACTTTCACAAATGGACTTTGCTCCTCTTACACCTTCTTCAGCCGGTTGAAAAATAATTTTCAAAGTCCCATGTAAGTGTTCTTTAAGCTCCATCAATATTTTAGCAGTTGTTAAACCAATAGATGCATGACCATCATGTCCACAAGCATGCATCGCTCCTAAATGACAAGAAGAAAAACCTTCTTGTTTTGGATAATGCCCATCTGTTGAATCTTCAACAAGCCCTAAAGCATCAATATCAAAACGAATAGCTACAACAGGCCCTACACCGTTTTTTAAGATACCTGCAACAGCTGTCATTCCATTTTTAACTTGTTGCAATTGTTCTGGGAAAAAGGATAACGGCATTACTCGTTCAGCCAGTATTGGGGCAAAATAAATAATTAATATTAAAAATCGCTTCTGGCGGTAATCCCATACGCGCATCTTTATCCATAATTTCTTTTCCTACTAAAACCTCATAACCAAGTTCCTCTAAAATTGTAGCAATTTGACATGCTGTACGTATTTCTAACCATCCTCTTTCAGCAAAGTGGTGAAAATCTCGGCGCTGATTAATTGTTTCTTGATGGTATTTTTGTGCAAGTTGTTTGATTGCCTCATACATTTTTATCACTTCCTTGTTGATTTTATTATATCTCAAAATAAAAAATGATGATAGCTTTTTACACTATCATCAATAAGTAATACGATGTTTTCCATCTCTTTTTGAAATATACATTCTTTGATCACATTTATTTAATAAATCTTGTATTGTTTCTTCATCACGAATACCAGCAACGCCAATACTTAATCTTACGATATCATGATAAGCACCAGCATGTAAAATAACATGATCAAAGGCATCTTTA